>Ga0183100_1000048_pt1 | contig 198143 bp, 192 predicted proteins | sample Biomet2_FD_127789 | JGI IMG/M metagenome (GOLD analysis project Ga0183100, IMG submission 127789) | Microbial communities from bioreactor (seeded with anoxic lake sediment) at LBNL, California, USA - Biofuel metagenome 2 | ecosystem: Engineered > Bioreactor > Anaerobic > Unclassified ...
CACCGAGAAGGCAACCCAGAAAAGAAAAACAAAACAACGAAAAAACGCCCGGCAGAGCGCGGCTGTGCCGGTCTTTTTGCCTCTACGCCCCCCTTCCAAACAGCGCTTCCCGCTGATGGCGGCTGCCTGCCGCGGGAAAACGCATTCCGGAGGCGAATGCGCAGGGATGGGAAAAGGGAAAGCCCTCCATCACCGCTCCAACGGGCGCTCTACACCGTTGGGGGCGATCGGGACCGGCCGTCTTGAGAGAATACAGAATATTATAAAGGAAGAGTGCAATGTGATCTGTTTGCTCGGCGCCGTATAGAAGCGCGCCAGCGCAGCGGCGCGGGCTGGGAAAGCAGTCCTGCTGATGTGCCACACGCAAACAGACCGCATGACCTGCAAAAAAGGACCGCTGCCGGTGGCAGCGGTCCTTTTGGCTTGCATACAGGACTTGTTTTAGAAGAAGGCGGCCCAAGCCAGGAAGCCCAGGCAGGCGATAACGCCAACGAAGAGGGTGACGATCACCAGATAGCCCATGATGTCCTTGGCGGACAGACCGGCCACGCCCAGAGCAGGCAGAGCCCAGAAAGGCTGGATCATGTTGGTCCACTGGTCGCCCCAGGCAATACCCATGGCGGCGCGGCCCGCTTCGATACCCATGGCCTGTGCGGCAGGCATCACGATGGGACCCTGAACAGCCCACTGGCCGCCGCCGGAGGGAACGAAGAAGTTGACGATACCGGCGCTGAGGAAGGTCAGCATCGGGAAGGTCACGGAGTTGGAAATTCTCACGAAAAAGTCGGAGATGACGCTGGCCAGAGATATGCCGTCGGCGTTGGCGGCTACCATCATGCCCATGATACCGGCATAGAAGGGAAACTGAAGGAGAATGCCGGCGGCGCCGGAAGCGGCGTCAGAGATGGCATCCACATACTTGCGCAGGTCGCCGTGGAGCAGGATGCCCAGGAACATAAACAGGAAGTTCACGGTGTTCAGGTTCAGGCCGCTGGCCAGAGAACCCTTCAGCGTGGCGAAGTAATACACCAGATAACCGAAGCCGCCGATAATAGTGATGAGCCACAGGATCCTGGAGTGCTCCATCTTGTCGGCCGGGGTCTTGACTTCATATGTACGCTCCACTTCGTTTTCCAGCAGAGCGGGGTTGACCATCTTGGTGTGTTCCTTGTTGGGGTGCATGGCGTAGTTGACGAAGGGCATCAGCAACAGAATGGCGCCCACCATGATAAGGTTCATGGGGTGGAAAATGGTCTGGCTGGTAGGGGCGGAGAAGATCTGCTCGCCCACCTTGTAGCCGCCTTCCATGTTCAGCGCCAGAGGGATGGAACCGGAAAGACCGGCGTGCCAGATAACGAAGCCGGAGTAGGAGGAGGCGATCAGCAGAGGATAGTCCACAGTGGGAACGCGCTTGGCCACTTCCTTGGCAAGCAGAGTTCCGGCGATCAGGCCAAAGCCCCAGTTCAGCCAGCAGCAGATGGTAGAAAAGAAGGTGGTGACAATGATAGCCGTGCGGTTATCATGCGCCAGACCGGCCAGCTTGCCCAGACCCTTTTTGCAGATCTTGGCCGAAGCCATAGCGGAACCCAGTACCAGCACCAGAGCCATCTGCATGGAGAACGACAGCAGACCCCAGAAGCCAGTGTTGCTGCCCCAGGCTTTGATCATGCCCACAGGACCCATTTTGGTAGAAATCATGCCGAAGATGAAGACGACGATGCTCAGGATGACCGCAAACAGAAACGGATCAGGCAACCACCTGTTGACTACGCGCACGCAGCCGTTTGTGAATTTCTTAAACACGAACTCAACTCCCCTTATAATTTATATATATGCATTCATATATATCTTTTTTATCTATTTTTTGCATAAAAATACCCTGCCAATCGAAACACACACAAACGATTGACATTTTTTTGACATAATCATTCTATGCCCTGCAAGAAGAATTTACAAGATGCCAAAATGCCAAAAATTTAACAGGGTGCTTGTGCAATATATATAAAGGCTCTGAAAAAAGTTGTCAGAAAAGCGCTATGTTACTGTTAAAAACAAAAAACAGCAAAAAAACGTAAAGAAAGTCTTTGGCGGAAACGCCAAAGACTTTCTTTAAACGAGGTAAAATTGTTAAAACTGAGGCATATCTTCGGGAGGCGGAGACGGTGGGAAATAGCCTACCTGCTTGATCTGCTTAATCTCCTGGAAATAGCCAAGATTGGTCTGCTGCATGTACGGAAACAGCCAGATCATCAGAAGGCCCGCGGTAAAGCTGGAGAGGATCTCCCAGCCCAAAAAGCTCAGATCCAGGACAAACAGATCCCACTTGAATCCGCTGGTCTGCACCTTACTCATTTCAATGGCTTCCATCACGCCGATATCGGGGTTCTCGCACAGGTTATAGACGGCGAACCGGTAGCGGTAGGAGGCAATGATGCCGGGAACGATCAGCAGTATCGTCCACAAGGTGATAAAAATATACATGACCAGATTCACCAGGATCAGCTTGCCCACAAAGCCAAACCCGTCAAATAGCGTGGCGTAGGGCATCTGCCGGCGCTGCCGGACACCCATGCAGTAAAGCACATAGCCGGCGGAGAGTACAGCACCCAGAAACCATACCAAAAGACTGATAAACGTGACCAGCATGCGAGGATAGGGGGCGTGGTTCAAAAAGGCGGGAACGGCCATATACGGATAAAACTCCGATATATAGGTGGGGATGGCGTTGGAAACATAGGCGTCGATGACCCTCGGTACAACGTCGATGATCAGATAGATCAGAGAAAAAAGATAGGCGGAGACAAAGGCGCTCCGGTTGATCTCGCGGGCCTGGCTTTTTAAAAGTTTGCGGTCCAGCATAGGAAAACTTCCTTTCCAAGAAATTCTACGGCGCACTTCAGCGCATTTTACAGTGTGCCGTTTATTATAATGTATCATTGGGGAAAAAACAAGGAAAATTCAAAAGGGGCGATCCAGAAAGCAGGCAAATATTATAGCAAAGGAATGGCAAAAATAGGTCGAAAGCGAGAAAAATCCCCCGAAACCCACGGGAAAGACTGGACAAAGTAAGACAACTGATGTATGATAAAACGCAGTATGGAGTAGCATCCCCGTTACTCCGCAGTAAGATGAGGTGAAGACAATGGCACAAGCTTTCTTTGGCGGCGTTCATCCCAATGACATGAAGGCCGCGACCAATGAAAAGGCCATCGAACAGCTGGCACCCGCGCCAGCCCAGGTGGTTATTCCCATGTCTATGCACATTGGTGCACCTTGTAAACCCATCGTTGCGGTGGGCGACAAGGTTAAAGTGGGACAAAGAATTGGTGAACCCGGCGGATTCGTATCCGCACCCATCCATGCGAGCGTGTCCGGCACTGTCGTGGCAGTGGAACCCAGACCCTTCTCCATGGGCGGCGAAATGATGTCCGTCGTGATCGAGAACGATCTCCAGAATACTGTTTCTGAGGATGTCAAGCCGGTGGAAGACCCTGACAGTCTGACGCCGGAAGCGCTGGTTGAAATCGTGAAAAACGCGGGTATTGTGGGCCAGGGCGGCGCAACGTTCCCCACCCATGTGAAGATCAGCTCCGGTTTGGGCAAGGTGGACTATGTGATTATTAACGCGGCCGAGTGCGAGCCGTACATCACAGGGGACCATCGTACCTGCCTGGAGCGTCCCGAACAGGTGGTCAAAGGCGCGACGCTGCTGGCCAAATGCTTTGGCGTGGAGCATGTGTACATCGGCATTGAAGCCAACAAGCAAAATGCGGCCGATGTGCTGAACAAGACCATTGCGGAGCTGAAGGCTCCCGTGGTGGTGCAGGTGCTGCACACCCGTTACCCCCAGGGCGCTGAAAAGCAGCTCTGCCAAGCTGTTTCCGGCCGTCAGGTGCCGTCGGGCAAGCTGCCCGCCGATGCCGGCTGCTGCATTTTCAACCTGAACACCACCTGCGCCATCTATCGCGCGGTGTATACCGGTATGCCCGTGGTGAACAAGATCGTCACGGTGTCCGGCTCCGGTGTGATCGAGCCCAAGAATCTGGAATGCCCCATCGGCACTCCCATTTCCAATTTGTTTGACGCCTGCGGCGGTCTGAAAGAGGAAACGTACAAGCTGGTCATGGGAGGACCCATGATGGGTCTTGCCCAGTACTCCACGGATGTCACGGTGGGCAAGGGCACCGGCGCCATGCTGGCCTTTGCCGGTGACGAAGAGCAGTATGTGGAAGAGCCCCAGTGCATCCGTTGCGGCAAGTGCGTGGGCGTCTGTCCCGTGCGGCTTGAGCCCGTCTATATGTACAAGTATCTGCTGAAGGGCAATGTGGAGATGTGGCAAAACGAGCTGCACGGCATGGACTGCATTGAGTGCGGTGCCTGCGCGTACATCTGTCCTGCCCGTATTCCGCTGACGCATGCGTTCCGCATGGGCAAGCAGAAGGTCAACAATGCGAGAATGGCTGCCAAGGCCATGGCGGATGCCGCGGCGAAGGCAGAGAAGAAGGAGGCGTAAGCAATGACCGATTATAAGAATTTAAAGCTGATCGCGTCCTCCTCCCCCCATATTCGTTCCAATGAGGATACGAGATCCATCATGCTGGATGTGATTATTGCCCTGATCCCGGCGCTGGCCATGTCCGTATATAACTTTGGCTGGCGTGCGCTGACGGCGACGCTGTGCTCCGTTGTGGCCGCGGTGTTCTGGGAGTGGCTGTATCGCAAGCTGATGAAGAAACCCCAGTCCGTGGGCGATCTGTCGGCGGTGGTCACCGGTATTCTGGTGGCGTTTATCTGCCCTGTGACGCTGCCCTACTGGATGCTGATCTTGGGCGATTTCTTCGCCATCGTGGTTGTCAAGCAGCTTTACGGCGGCATTGGCACCAACTTCCTGAACCCCGCTCTGGCGGGTCGTGCGGCTCTGCTGGCCTGCTATGCCACCGCCATGACTCACTGGGTGGCTCCCGGCACCCGCTCCCCCATCTTCAGCTCCACGGCCGATGTGGTGACGGCGGCGACCCCCATGGCTATCATGAAGGAAGGTGAGTTTTCCGCACTGACCAGCGCCTATTCCGTCAGCGATATGTTCCTGGGCAAGGTGGGCGGCTCCCTGGGTGAAGTTTCCGCTCTGATGCTGCTGTTGGGCGGTGTGTATCTGGTGATCCGCAAGGTTATCTCCTGGCACACCCCTGTGGCGTACATCGGTACGGTGGCGGTGATCTGCCTGATCGCGGCGCCTGCCGGCACCGGAGCTGTGACCTATATGCTCTATAACTTGTTCGGCGGCGGACTGATGCTGGGTGCCATTTTCATGGCCACCGACTATGCCACCTCCCCCGTCACCAAGAAGGGCCAGATCATCTTCGGCATCGGCTGCGGTCTTATGACCTGCTTCATCCGTCGGTTCGGTTCTTATCCCGAGGGCGTGTGCTACTCCATCCTGGTGATGAACTGCACCACCTGGCTGCTGGATAAGTATATCCGTCCCACCATTTACGGTGCGCCTAAAAAGGAAAAGAAGGAGGCGGCTGCAAAATGAAAATTTCCGGTAAATTTATTTTGAAGGTGGCCGGCACGCTGACGGCAATTTCTCTGGTGGTAGCGGCCCTGCTGGCCGTTGTCAACGGCATTACCGCCGACAAGATCGCCGCGCTCAACGAGCAAAACACCAAGATCGCGCTCTCCGCTGTGGCGGTGAATGAGGGCAGCGATTTCAAGAAAGTGGACGCCACCGCCGATATGATTGCCGCGGCTTCCGCCAAGAGCGGCAAACTCAAGGAGATCTATGAGGTGACCTATAGCGGCAAGTCCGTTGGCTACGCGGTGAAAGTGGTGGCCGGCGGTTCTCAGGGCGACATCGAAATGGTGGTGGGCGTCGATGAGAACAAGGCTGTCACTGGCGTTTCCATCGTGTCCAACGCGGAGACCTCCGGCATTGGTTCCAAGGTTATGAACAATGAGCCCAACAAGGCCGGTACGCCGGTGCTGGATCAGTTCATTGGTCTGAGCGGTGCCGGTACGCTGGTTGTCGGTTCCAACGTGACGGCGATTTCCGGCGCCACTGTTTCCACCAAAGGTGTGACCAAGGGCGTCAATGCCGCTCTGGCCGCCGTGGAAGCTATGGGCTGAAAGGGGGAGCTGAAATATGAACTTCAAAAAACAGTTTAAAGAGGGCCTCATTACACAGAACCCCGTTCTGGTGCAGCTGCTGGGCATGTGCTCGACCATGGCCATCACGACTTCCATTATGAACGGCCTGGGCATGGGCATTTCCGTGCTGATTATTCTGACCCTTTCCAACATTTTCATTGCGCTGCTGCGCAAGATCATTCCCAACGAAGTGCGTATCGCCTGCTATGTGGTGGTCATCGCCGGTTTCGTGACCTGCGTGCAGCTGCTGCTGAAGGCATTCCTGCCTGCGCTGGATAAGTCCCTTGGCGTGTTTATCCCACTGATCGTGGTGAACTGCATCATCCTGGGCCGTGCCGAAGCGTTTGCCAACAAGAACACGGTGGCGGCTTCCGCTGTGGACGGCATCTGCCAGGGTCTTGGTTATACCGCGGTCCTGCTGGTGATGTGCTTTGTCCGTGAACTTCTGGGCAGCGGCAAGCTGGCAGGGTTCCAGGTGCTTCCCACCTCTTATACACCGGCTCTGCTGCTGGTGCTGCCGGTGGGCGGTTTCCTCTGTCTGGGTACGCTGATTGCAGTGATGCAGTGGGCGCTGGCTAAGAAAGACAAGAAGAAGGAGGAAACGAAACGATGAGTCTTACAACGTTACTTGCCATCTCTCTTGGCGCTATCTTAACCAATAACTTTATTTTTTCTCAGTTCCTGGGCTGCTGTCCCTTCCTGGGCGTTTCCAAGAAGATCGACACAGCTGTGGGTATGGGCCTGGCCGTTACCTTCGTTATGGGCCTTGCCTCCGCGTTCTGCTACGGCATCAACATCGTTCTGGTGAAACTGGGTCTGGACTATATGCAGACGCTGGCCTTCATCCTGGTGATCGCGGGCCTGGTGCAGTTCGTGGAAATGTTCCTGAAGAAGTCCGTTCCCTCCCTGTATACGGCTCTGGGTGTGTATCTGCCTTTGATCACCACCAACTGCGCGGTGCTGGGCGTGGCGCTGCTGAACGTGCAGAACAACTACAACTTCATTGAGTCTGTTGTGTACGGCATCACCGGCGGTCTGGGCTTTCTGCTGGCCATCTTCCTGTTCGCGGCTGTCCGTGAGCAGCTGGAGTTTGCCGACAACCCCAAGTGCTTTGACGGTTTCCCCATCGCGCTGATCACTGCCGGTCTGATGGCTCTGGCCTTCATGGGCTTCAGCGGTCTGCAGGTCTGGTAAGGAGGAAGTGCTATGAATGCTATGAATATTGTTTATGCAGTGGTGGTGCTGGGTGTTGTGGCTGTCTTCTTCGGCCTGGTCCTGGCATTTGCCGCGAAAGTGTTTGAAGTGGAGACGGATCCCCGTCTGCCCGAGATCCAGGCCTGTCTGGCCGGTGCCAACTGCGGCGGCTGCGGCTATCCCGGCTGCGGGGGCTGCGCGGATGCCATTCTGGCGGGCAAAGCGCCCATCAACGCCTGCGCTCCTGCCGGTGCGGAAGGCGCTGCCAAGATCGCCGTGATCATGGGCATGGAAGCGCCCAGCGGCGAGAAGAAAGTGGCCCATGTGCTATGCAACGGCGGTTTGAACGCCAAGAAGAACTTTGAGTATCGCGGCGTGCATGACTGCCTGGCCGCCACCAAGGTCTGCAACGGCAACGCCCTGGAGTGCCAGTACGGCTGCTTTGGTTTCGGCTCCTGCGTGGAAGTCTGTAAGTTCGACGCCATCCACATCAGCGAAAGCGGTGTGGCCGTGGTGGATAAGGAAGCCTGCACCAACTGCGGCGCCTGCCGTGAAGCCTGCCCCCGCAAGCTGATCGTGGAAGTGCCCTACAAACAGAAGGTGTTTGTCAACTGCTCCAACAAGGATAAAGGCCCCGCTGCCGCCAAGGTCTGCGCCGTCAGCTGCATTGCCTGCGGTATGTGCGAGCGTACCTGCAAGTTCGACGCCATCCACGTCATCAACAACGTGGCCGTCATCGACTATGGCAAATGCACGAACTGCGGTATGTGCACCAAGGCCTGCCCCAAGAACGCCATTGAGCCCATTCCCACTCCCGAGGAGAAGGAAAAGTTTAAGGCTGCTCAGAAGGCTGCCGCGGAGAAGAAGGCTGCCGCCGCCAAAGCGGCTGCCGAAGCCGCTGCCGCGGAGAAGAAGGACTGATTTCCCGCTTTCAAAAAACCGACCCGGATTTTTCCGGGCCGGTTTTTTTATTTTGCCGTGTCTTTTTCATGTTCTGCTTTATTCTGCCCCATTAAAAGGAATCTATTTCGCAAAATCTCACGCCGTTTTATATGTCCCAAATGTTCACAGATTGTTCAAGCACCCACCACTTGACAAGAAAGGGTGCCGGTGGTAAACTGCGTTTAGCACTCAAGGAGAATGAGTGCTAATGCGGAAAGGAAAGGGAGCGGCATGGAATTAACGGACCGGAAAAAGCAAATATTGAAAGTGGTCGTGGAAAGCTACATTGAAACGGCCGAGCCGGTGGGTTCCAAAGCCATTGTCGAAAAGATGGCCTCCAGGGTCAGCTCCGCCACCATCCGCAACGAATTGGCGGATCTGGAGGAACTGGGCTATCTGGAAAAGCCGCATACGTCGGCGGGGCGCATTCCCTCTCCCAAGGGATATCGCCTGTATGTCAACGAATTGATGGAAAAGCACGCGCTGAGTCTGACGGAAACGGAAAAGATCAACGCGGCCATGCAGGGGAAGATGGCGGAACTGGATCAGGTGATCTCCAAAGCGGGGCAGATGGTTTCCACCTTTGTGGACTACCCCACCTTCGCGGCGGCGGATCACAAGGAAAGGATCACCGTCAAGCGCTTTGAGCTGATTCCTGTGGATGACGGCAGCTTTATTGCCGTGGTGATGCTGACAGACAGCCGCGTGAAAAGTCAGGTGCTGCCGCTGCAGCTGCCGGTGGACAAAGAAGAGCTGCCGCCCATCAGTCATTTACTCAACACCCATTTCACGACCATCACCACCGGGGAGATGAACACCCGCCTCATGAACCTGTCCGATCAGGTGACGGGCCAGTGGTTTTTGCTCATCAGCCGGGTGGTGGAGTACGCCGGGGATCTGGTACAGGAGGCCGGCCGTCAGGAGGTCTATACCAGCGGCGCAAGCCAGCTTCTGAAATTCCCGGAATATCAGGACATTGGAAAGGCGCAGGAGCTGATGAGCTTTATGGTGGACAACAAAGAGGATCTGCCGCTGCCCCAAAGCGACGCGCCCATGCAGATCCTTATCGGCCCCGAGAACGTAAGCGCGGCGCTGAAAGACAGCAGCGTGGTGGTGGCCAGCTATGACATCGGCGACCATATGCGCGGCCTCATCGGCGTGGTAGGCCCCACCCGGATGGATTATGCCACCGTGGCGGCGCGGCTGAGTTATTTTGCCGAAAATCTGACCCGTATGTTCGGGAAAAAGCAACTGCCCTTGAAGGAGGACGACCAAAATGAGTGAGAAAAAGAAAAAGAGCCCCGACGCTGCGGAGAATGCCGTGCCGGAGACGGTAACGCCGCCGGAAGAACCGACGGCGCAGACGTCAGGCGCGGAAGAGAGCGTGGAGGAGACCTTCACTGTGACCAAAGAACAGATGGCGCAAATGGAGGGACTTGGCAAGCTGGCGGCGGAGACCAATGAAAAGTATTTGCGTCTGGCGGCGGAATATGATAACTACCGCAAGCGCACCACTAAGGAAAAAGAGAGCCTTTACAGCGACGCCCGGATGGATACCATCAAAGCCTTTTTGTCGGTGTACGACAATCTGGAGCGGGGTGTGCAGCAATTTACGGAGGGCGATCCCCACAGGCAGGGCATGGAAATGATCCTCAAGCAGTTTGTGGAAACGCTGAACAAGATGGGCGTCACAGAGATCCAGGCGGAAGGCCAGCCATTTGACCCCGACCGCCACAGCGCGGTGATGCACACAGAGGATGAGACCCTGGGCGAAAACGTGGTAACGGAAGTGTTCCAGAAGGGCTTTATGCTGGGGGACAAGGTGCTTCGTTTTGCCATGGTGAAAGTCGCCAATTAAATAGAAAGTCGCGCGGCGGGCTTGCCCGACACGATTCAAAATAAATAAAAAAAATCTACTATATATGCTGTTAGGAGGCACATTTTTATGTCTAAAGTTATCGGTATCGATTTGGGAACCACCAACTCCTGCGTGGCCGTCATGGAAGGCGGCGAGGCAGTTGTCATTGCCAACGCCGAAGGCAACCGCACCACACCCTCTGTGGTGGCGTTTTCCAAGACGGGCGAGCGTATGGTAGGCCAGGTGGCAAAGCGCCAGGCCATCACCAACCCCGACCGCACCATTTCCTCCATCAAGCGCCGCATGGGCAGCGATTATAAAGTGACCATCGACACCAAGGCCTATACGCCCCAGGAGATCTCGGCCATGATCCTGCAAAAGCTGAAGTCCGACGCCGAGAGCTATCTGGGCGCCCCCGTTACCGAGGCGGTCATCACCGTCCCCGCGTACTTCACCGATGCCCAGCGCCAGGCCACCAAGGATGCCGGCAAGATCGCCGGTCTTGATGTCAAGCGCATTATCAATGAGCCCACCGCGGCCGCTCTGGCTTACGGTGTGGATAAAGAGCAGGCCCAAAAGATTATGGTCTACGACCTGGGCGGCGGCACCTTCGATGTGTCCATCCTGGAGATCGACGACGGCGTGATTGAAGTGCTGGCCACCGCCGGTAACAACCGTCTGGGCGGCGACGACTTCGATGAGTGCGTCATGAAGTATCTGGTGGGCGAGTTCAAGAGAAGCGACGGCATCGACCTCTCCGGCGACAAGGTCGCCATGCAGCGTCTGAAGGAAGCCGCTGAAAAGGCCAAGATCGAGCTCTCCGGCGTGATGACCTCCAACATCAACCTGCCCTATATCACCGCTGACGCCACCGGCCCCAAGCATCTGGACGTGACGCTCACCCGCGCCAAGTTCAACGAACTCACCGGCCATCTGGTGGAAGCCACCATGGGCCCTGTCCGTCAGGCCATGAGCGACGCGGGCCTGAAGCCCTCCGACCTTGCCAAGGTGCTGATGGTGGGCGGCTCCTCCCGTATTCCCGCTGTGGTGGATGCGGTGAAGGGCTTCACCGGCAGCGATCCCTTCAAGGGCATCAACCCCGACGAGTGCGTGGCCATTGGCGCCGCTCTGCAGGCCGGTGTTCTCACCGGCGATGTGAAGGGCCTGCTGCTGCTGGACGTAACGCCCCTGTCCCTGGGCATTGAGACCATGGGCGGCGTGTGCACCCGCTTGATCGAGCGCAACACCACCATCCCCGTGAAGAAGAGCCAGATCTTCTCCACCGCCGCCGATAACCAGACCTCCGTGGAAGTCAACGTCCTGCAGGGCGAGCGGGAAATGGCCGCCGCCAACAAGAGTCTGGGCCGTTTCCACCTGGACGGCATCGCTCCGGCACGCCGGGGTGTGCCTCAGATCGAAGTTACCTTCGATATCGACGCCAACGGCATCGTGAACGTGTCCGCCAAGGATCTGGGCACCGGCACCACCCAGCACATCACCATTACTTCTTCTTCCAACATGAGCAAGGACGATATTGAAAAGGCCGTGAAGGAAGCCGAGCAGTATGCCAACGAGGACGCCAAGATCAAGGAAAAGGTGGAAGTCCGCAACCAGGCCGACCAGATGGTCTACCAGGCGGAAAAGACGCTGAGCGAAGTGGGCGACAAGGTGCCCGAAAGCGAGAAGGAGCCCATCAAGGCCGGCGTTGAGAAGCTGAAGGAGACCCTCAAGGGTGAAGATACCGATGCCATCAAGGCGGCCACCGAGGAGCTGACTCAGCTCTTCTACAAGATGAGCGAGAAGCTGTATCAGCAGCAGGCGCCTCAGGGCGAGCAGGCCGGTCCCGACGCGGGAGCTGCCGGCCAGGGCGGCCAGGGCGCTCAGGGCGGTGAGTATTACGACGCTGATTATAAAGTCGTGGATGACGACGAAAACAAGAATAAGTAAGAACCGCGAGACAAGCGCAAAAAGGGGCAGGACATCCTGTCCCTCTTTGCGGCGTTATGAGCAAGCGGTGAGGAGAGACCCATATGGCAGATAAAAGAGACTACTATGAGGTCCTTGGCGTGGCCAAAGGCGCGTCCGAGGAAGAGATCAAAAAGGCCTATAAAAAGCTGGCCCGCAAGTACCATCCCGATATGAACCCCGGCGATAAAGAGGCTGAGGAGATGTTCAAGGAGGTCAACGAGGCCAACGAAGTTCTCAGCGATCCGGAGAAGAAGTCCCGCTATGACCAGCTGGGTTTTGCCGGCGTGGATCCCAGCTATGGGGCGGGCGCCGGCGGCCCCGGGGCCGCCGGCTTTGGCGGCGGCTTCGACTTTGGCGATCTGGGGGATATTTTCGGCAGCTTTTTCGGCGGCGGCTTTGGCGGCGGCGCTCAGCGCCGCAACGGGCCCCAGCGGGGCGAGAGCATCCGCGCCTCCATTTCCGTCACGTTTCTGGAAGCGGCTTTCGGCTGTGAAAAGGAAGTGACGCTGGAGCGGTCGGAGGAGTGCGCTGCCTGTCACGGCAACGGCTGCGCCCCCGGCGCCACGCCGGAGGTCTGCCCCACCTGCCGCGGCACCGGCACCGTCCAGGTGCGCCGCCAGACGCCCATGGGCGTGTTCGCCTCCACCAGTCCCTGCTCCAAGTGCGGCGGCACGGGCAAGATCATCCACCAGCCCTGTACTACCTGCCAGGGCAGCGGCCGGGTGAGAAAACGCAAGACCATCAAGATCTCCATTCCCGCCGGTATTGACAACGGCCAGACCATTTCCCTGCGGGGCCAGGGCCATGCCGGGAAAAACGGAGGCGGTCCCGGCGATTTGCTGGTGACGGTGATGGTGCAGCCCCACGAGATCTTCCGTCGGGAAGACACCTCGGTGTTTTGCGAGGCGCCCATTACGTTTACCCAGGCAGTGCTGGGCGCGGAGCTGGAAATCCCCACCATTGACGGCAAAGTAAAATACAGCATCCCCGAAGGCACCCAGACCGGCACTGTGTTCCGCCTGAAGGGCAAGGGCATTCCCGCGCTCAACGGCCGGGGCCGCGGCGATCAGTACGTCACCGTCACGCTGGAGACGCCCCGCAATCTGAACAAGGAACAAAAAGAGGCGCTGCGCAAGTTCAGCGACACCTTGGGAGAGGGAAATTATGAAAAGCAAAAGAGTTTTTTCAAAAAGTTCAAGCTCTGAGGAATTGACAAGATGTATTTAGCGGACTATCATATACATTCGACCGGGTCTCCTGACGGCAAGTGCACCATACAGGAGATGGCCGAAGAAGCGATCCGCAAAGGGTTGCAGGAAATTTGCATCACCGACCATCTGGATACCATCTACTGGGACGGCCGTCCCCGCACCGATTACGACTGGGAAAACGCCCTGGAGCAGCTGCGGGAAGCGCGGGACGCCTGCGGCGACTGGATCGTGCTGAAGCTGGGTGCCGAAATGGGCGAAGTGACTCAGGCCTTTGACCGGGCGGAGATCCTGCGGCAGAACTGTCCGCCGCTGGACTTTGTCATCGGCTCCGTCCACACGGCCTCTGCCAAGTACAACTGGTTTGACCTCTATTACATCGAGCCCCACGACACGACCTATTACCGCGATGTGATCGAAGGGTATCTGGGCGAGGTGAAGGAGCTGGCACGGTGGGGGCATTTCAATGTGCTGGGCCATCTGACGCTGCCGCTGCGCTATATCAACGAAAATCTGGGTCAGTGCATGACCTTTGACGATTACATGGACGCCGTGGAAGAGATTTTCCGCATCATCATTCCCAAGGGCATCGGCATTGAGGTCAATACCAACCGGGGCAACGATCCCCTGCCCGGCCCCTCTGTTTTGCGGCTTTACCGTGAGATGGGCGGCGAAGTCATCACACTGGGCTCCGACGCCCACGCGAAAGAACACGTTGGCTGCATGATCCGTGAGCGGCAGGAACTGCTGCGCTCGTGCGGATTTACGCATTTCACCACATTCACCGGCCGGAAGCCCACCTTTCGGCCACTGTGACACAAGAAGGGAGAACCCATATGAAAGTTGCCATCGGCTGCGACCACGGCGGATATCTTCTCAAGCAGGACATTCTCATCTGGCTGGAGGAAAACGACATCGACTATGAAGACGTGGGGTGCTTCAGCAGCGAAAGCGTAGACTATCCTGTTTACGGCGAAAAAGTGGCCCGGGCGGTGGCGGACGGTTCCTGTGACAAAGGCATCGTGATCTGCACCACCGGCATTGGCATTTCCATCGCGGCCAACAAGGTCCGGGGCATTCGCTGCGCGCTGTGCCACGACACACTGACGGCGGAGTTGTGCCGCCGCCATAACGATGCCAATGTGCTGGCTCTGGGCGGCGGGTTCACCGGTCCCTTCCTGGCCAGACAAATGGTGGATATTTTCCTCCACACGGAACATGAGGGCGGCCGCCATGCGCGCCGCGCCGGTTTGCTGGATCAGATCCAGCCCTAATCCACAACGAAGGGGAGTGACACTATGGCCACCAAAGGGTATAACAGCTACCATGGGCGTATGACTGCCGGCAAAAAATTGGTGATCGCGGTCCTGCTTTTGATTCTGCTGGCCGCCTGCGCCTATTTGTTCTGCCAGAAATATCTGGTGTATGACGACAGCGGCCATGTGTCCCTATCCTTTTTGAAAAAAGAACCCGCATCTGCCTCTGCCGATCCCCAAAGCGCCCCTGCCGACACCGGAGAAGAGGTGGAGCTGACCCGGGAAGAGCCGGCGGCACCCGCGCTCTCCGCCATCGTGGCCCACGAGCTCAAGAACAACGTGCTCGACGGCGACTGGGCCTCTACGCTCAACGCGCTGCCCCAGGGCAACGCCGTGGTGCTCAATACCAAGCTCAAAGACGGCAGTTTCTTGTATCTGACCACGGTGCCCCAGGCGTCCGGCGCCAAAAAAGGCAGCGCCGGTGTGACCCAGGCGCTGAAAAATCTGCTGGCGGCGGATCGGTACAGCGTGGCGCGGATCGTTTGCTTTGCCGACAGCAGCTACGCCTCCTCCAACGCCGCGGCGGCGGGCCTTTGCCGCAGCACCGGCGCCATCTGGTACGACGGCAGCTCCTCTTGCTGGCTGGATCCCGCCAAGAAGGGCGCGCAGGACTATATTGCCGCCATCTGCAAGGAGTCGGCGGAGCTGGGCTTTAAGGAACTGCTGCTGGATTATTACAGCTATCCCACCACGGGAAATACCAGCCAGATCAGCTATGGCACCGGCGTGGAGCCCTCGGCGACCCTGACGGCCTTTGCCAAGGCGCTGCGGGAAAAGCTTTCCAGCTATGATGTGAAGCTCTCTGTGGTGCTGCGCCAGAATGTGACCGCCACGGCGGATGCCGGCGGCCTTACCGTTTCCCTGCTGGCGGATTCCTTTGACCGCATCTATGTGGACACCGGCACTGTGGACATGGGGGCGCTGACAGCGCTTTTGCCTGCGGATTACGACAAGGCTGCCCGGCTGGTACCCATGGTGCGCTCGGCCTCCAGGGCCAACACCGCCAGCTATATGGTCATTCAGTAAAGAAATTCCCAAAGCCTCCGTTCTCATGAGAACGGAGGCTTTTTTTCTTTTCAAAGCGCCGGGGGCATGGTACAATAAGAAAAAAATCGAAGGAGGGCGATGGAATGCTCAGCAGGGCTTATGTGGAGATCACCAATGTGTGCAATCTGCGCTGCTCTTTCTGCCCTGGCACCGCCCGCCCGTCCCGGTTTATGTCCGTGAAGGAGTTTGAGCGTGTGGCTGACCGCCTGCGGGGTCACACGGGGTACCTTTACTTCCACCTCATGGGTGAACCGCTGCTCCACCCGGCTCTGCCCGCGCTTTTGAAGGCGGCAGGCGACCGGGGCTTTCGCGTGTGCCTTACCACCAACGGGACGCTTTTGCCCTCGGTGGGCGAGACGCTGCTCTCCGCCCCGGCCCTGCACAAAGTCAGCGTGTCGCTGCACAGCTTTGAGGGCAACGACGGCGGGGACGGCCAGCTGCGGGACTATCTGGCGGGGGTCTGGCCGTTTGCGTCCGCCGCAGCAGAGCGGGGGATCTTGTGCGCTCTGCGGCTGTGGAACGCGGGAGGGCGCGAGGAAAAGAACCGGGAAATTTGCGCGTTTTTATCGAAAAACCTGCAAAAAGACGTGGAGGCCATCGTGCCGGACGGCCGGGGCAGCCGATCGCTGCGGCCCAACCTCTTTTTGGAGCGGGCGGAGAAATTCGACTGGCCGGAAGAGGGCGGCGCCTTGCAGGAGACGGAATTTTGCCTGGGTCTTCGCCGGCAGATCGGCGTCTTGTGCGACGGAACGGTGGTACCCTGTTGCCTGGATAGCGAGGGAACGCTGGCACTGGGCAATCTGCTGGAAGACGATTTGGACACCATCTGCCAGGGGGAAAGAGCCCGGCAGATCTATGAGGGCTTTTCGCGTCGGGAGCCGGCGGAGGAGCTTTGCCGCCGGTGCGGTTACGCCCGGCGCTTCAACAGAAAGGGCTAAATGGAAAAAGAACAGATCATACTCGATCAGCTTTCCGCGCCGCTTCTGGCGTGGTACGATGAAAACCGGCGGCAGCTCCCCTGGCGGGAGGAGGTCAGCGCTTACCGCACCTGGGTGTCGGAGATCATGCTCCAGCAGACCAGGGTAACAGCCGTGCTCCCCTACTTTCAGCGGTTTATGAAGACGTTTCCCACGGTGGAAGCCCTGGCAAACGCCGATACCGAGGTGCTGATGAAGCTGTGGGAGGGGCTGGGCTACTACAGCCGCGCCCGCCACTTGCAGGAGGCGGCCCGCACGGTGGTAAAGACCTGCGGCGGCGTTTTCCCCCGCACCTACAAAGAGGTCATGGCTCTGCCGGGCATCGGGGACTATACCGCCGGCGCCATCTTGTCCATCGCCTTCGGGGAAAAGATCCCGGCGGTGGACGGCAACGTGCTGCGGGTGGCCGCCCGGCTGACCGCCAGCCGCGACAACGTGCTGGACCCCAAGGTGCGCGGCGCGTTTCGTGAGAAAATGGAAAAGGCCATGCCCGCTCAGCGGCCGGGGGATTACAACCAGGCGCTGATGGACCTGGGAGCCACCGTCTGCCTGCCTGGCGGCGCTCCTCTTTGCGACGCCTGCCCCGCGGCGGGCTTTTGCCAGGCAAGGCAGTTGGGTATTGCCCGGGAACTGCCTGTGCGGCTGAAGAAAAAAGAAAAGCGCCGTGAGGAAAAGACGGTCTTTCTTCTCTTGCGGGAGGACGGGACGCTGGCGCTGCGAAAGCGTCCGGAGACCGGCCTTCTGGCGGGCCTGTGGGAATACCCCCACACCCAGGGCCTTTTGAACGAAGAAGAGGCCGCCCGCCAGATAAGCGAGTGGGGCCTTACGCCCCTTGTTTGGGAAAAGCGGCTTTCGGCCCGCCATGAATTTACCCACATCCGGTGGGAGATGACGGGCTATCTGCTGCGGGTATCCGGCGCCGGCGCGCCAGACTGGATCTGGTGCGATGGGGAGGAATGGGCCCGACGGGCCGTGCCTTCCGCGTTTATCAAATTTACAAAAGAAGCCCTGCATATCTGGCAGGAGGGAGAGAGATAAGATGGCACAGCTTTATTTTAAGTACGGAGCCATGGGCTCCAGCAAGACGGCCAACGCTCTGATGGCCCGGTTCAACTATGAGGAGCGGGGGCAGCAGACGCTGCTGGTAAAGCCCCAGCTGGACACACGGGACGGCGACCACATGGTCTACTCCCGCATTGGCTTGCAGCATCCCTGTATCTATTTCCACGAAATGCGGGCCATGGAGGAAGCGGAGCTGAAAAAGTATGCCTGCATCATTGTGGACGAGGCCCAGTTTCTCACCAAGGAAGAGGTGCTATATTTGGTGCATTTGGTGGACGACTGCGGCATCCCGGTGATGTGCTATGGCCTGCGGGCGGATTTCAAGGGGGAGCTGTTCCCCGGCAGCTATGAGCTTCTGGTGATGGCCGACAAGATCGAAGAGGTCAAGACCATCTGCTGGTGCGGTAAGAAGGCGGCCTTCAACGCCCGCTTTGACGAACGGGGCCATATGGTGAAAGAGGGCGCGCAGGTGGTGCTTGGCGCCAACGACAAGTATATCGGCCTTTGCCGCAAGCACTGGATGGCAGGCGATCTGGGGCCGGACTTCGACCCCCACCGCGTATGATCTGCGAGCTTTGCCCCCGCCGCTGTGGGGCGGAGAGAAATGAGACCCGGGGTTGGGGTGTCTGTCGGATGCCGGCGGCCCCCGTGGTGGCAAGAGCGGCCCTGCACCAGTGGGAAGAGCCGGTGATCAGCGGCGAAAAAGGCTCCGGCACCGTGTTTTTTTCCGGCTGCTCCCTCCACTGCGTCTTTTGTCAGAACGGGCCTATTTCCGCCGGCGGCTATGGAAAGGTCGTCACCGCCAAGCGCCTGCGGGCCATCTTTGAAGAGCTTATCGCCCAGGGTGCCCACAACATCAATCTGGTAAATCCCACCCATTTTACCCCCTGGATTTTGGAGGCGCTGACGCCGCCTTTGCCGGTGCCGGTGGTGTGGAACTCCGGCGGCTATGACCGTGTGGAAACGCTGCGCACGCTGGAGGGAAAGGTGCAGATCTTCCTCCCCGACCTCAAGTATGCCATGGAGGAACCCGCCCGGCGCTATTCCGGCGCGGCGGACTATTTTCCGGTGGCCCGTGCGGCCATCGAGGAGATGTTCCGCCAGACCGGCCCCTACAAAATGGAAAACGGCCTCATGACCCGGGGCGTCATCATCCGGCACCTGGTGCTGCCGGGACAACTGGAAAACACCCGCCGGTGCATCGACTATGTGGCCTCCGCCTTCCGCCCCGGCGACGTGCTGTTCTCTCTTATGAGCCAGTATACGCCCCAGCCCGGCGTGCCCCGGGAGATCAGCCGCCATGTCACCAAAAGCGAGTACAGGGCGGCCACGGAATACATGGAAAACTGCGGCATCACGGATGGCTTTTTACAGGAGCGCACCTCCGCCCGGGAGGAGTACACCCCGCCCTTTGACCTCACCGGCGTGTGACCGCCGGACAAGAGAAAACGGGAACGATACCGGTATATGACAGAAAAATAACATAGCCTTCAGGGATTGCAATTCCGCCTCAAGTGTGGTACTTTAGGTTTAAGAGGTTGTATTTGGTACATTTAAAAAGTGCCGAAGAATCTCCAAAACAAAACAAAAAAGAACAAAAAGAAGCAAAAACGAGGAAAAATTAGGAGGTAATTGCATGAGCTATCCCAAAACGGGACACGAGGTCTATGTGAGCTTTTCCCTGTCCAACACCATGCTCTCAGGCATTGGCAAGGGAACCATTACCCGGGAAGAGGTGTCTGCGGATTATCTGAAAAAACTGTTTGCCGAGCAGGGCGTGATCGTGTCGGCCAAACCGGAGCAGCGGGAATTGCTGGAGAAGGTCAACGAGATGTATGATCTGGGTCTGGAGCTTCCCGAAACGCTGAAGATTTTCCAGCTGTCGGAAAAGAACCGCCGTCTTGTGGTCATCAACGTGCAGGGACTCAAGCGCGTGGGCGGATCGCTGCTGCCTAAATATACAGAAGAAGAATTTCAGGAAGCCACCTTTGGCTTTGTAAAATACTACGTCCAGAGCCGTCATTATGACGAGCTGATGGCCGAAAACAAGCAGCTCAGGCGGGAGCTGGAGACGGAGATCGACTGGCACAACCGCTCCAGCGAGATCTGACCGATACCCCGTTAAAAAGGGGCAGCCGGAAAGGGAGGCTACGTAAGGAAGTAGCCTCCCTTTTGGCTTTTGTAATCAGTCGGAATGGTAGAATTGATAGGACAAATCAAAAATTTTTTGCTATAACAAATGTAGTTTAGGAAAGACATTAAATACATAAACATGCCCAAACAAAACATACACCACTCACGAGGAGTGGTGTATGTTTTGTTTGGGCGAAGTGAAGACTGCGTATCTTGACTCAAAACACCATAATCCCAATGACACATTGGGTCGCTTAAGAATCTCCGCTCTTATCCTGTCTTTCCCGGTACATTGATGAACTCCGGAATATCACTAATACGAGTGAACACATTGATTTTCTCGTCATTCCACAGCACGATTGTATCCCGTCGATCATAGTATCCTGATCCGCTATTGAGAAGGATAGAATTTTCGTTCAGGTTAAATTCTCCTTCTTCCAGTAACACAAATTGACGATATAGAGTGTAAGTCCCATCCATTGTGATTGCGAGATACACCGTCGTGTCTGTCGGCATACTGGGATCTCCCATAGAGTATGTGCCTATGATCTGTTTTTCAGGTGGGTGCGATAGTGTTAGTACGGTAAACACCAAATTAGCCGTCAAAGACAGAACAAGCATGGCCAAAAGCCAATATGATTTCATCAATCTTTTCATCACGCCCACTTGTAGAATTTCGCATACTGGTTAACATCGATTACAGTCTGTGTAGCTCCAATTGTATAGACTGTCCACTCGTCCGCATGTGCAGCTCCAGATGGCCTCTGATAAGTAACATACGGGTGAACTTTTACCGTCTTTTCCACATAGAGCTTATAATACGCATCAGTCCTGGGAACAGTAACAAACTTTCCAGAAGACGAAGATTTTCCCAAAGAAATGCCTATACTTATCATCCTTATCACGCCAGAAATGTTGATGCTAATACTATCGTAGGCAGTCGGCCCTCCACTATCCGAAAAATAGAATCCTCCTCCTGTGGCAAATCTATCACCCTCAGGATTATTGTCTCCTGCTTCTCCCTCCAATACTTTGGTCTGATCCGGGAGGTATTCCGTTTTGTACTGGTATTGGGGTCCTTTTAGAATTACACCGTCATCGACTCTGTTTACCTCAGCAGCCTCCTCCATGCTGATGGGAACTACCTGATAAATGATTCCGTCGTCAATAATCACCCCATCGAAATCATATGCAACGCATTCGTCAGCATTTGCATTTTCATTCATTGCAAACGCGGTAGTGCATAGTGTCAGGCTCATTACCATCGCAAGTGCAAAACACAGAAATCGTCTACGTACATTCATCTCCATAAACCTCCTTTTCTTGCAATACTATGACTGTCAGATTTACCGGGGTCTGTTGCCTTATTACTGCATATTTGGCCCATTGGACTCGCCTCCTCTCTGGTTTTATCCATTTATGGACAAGTCATGGTGGTTGATGGGGCGGTAAATGCTACGCCACCAATAGTCCCATAAGCCTTTAGGGTATATGTAGCGCCCCTTGTAACAGTTTTGGTTTTCGAGATTATCAATGAGGATGTTGCTGTTGCCGACCACGATGCTATTCGTGTACTACCTTTCCACAGTTCTAGCGTTGCGTTAATATTAGAGCCAAATTGTGTCATAGTAAATTTGCAGTTAGCGGTTGTCCCGCTAAAAGATAGCATGGGGTGAGCAACGGCTGCACGAGTTTCTGCGGCATTAGCAGTAGATACCAGCGAGAATGTCAGAACACAGAGCAACAAAGTTGCAACAAGTCATCTTTTCATAAAAACACCTCCCTTCCTGCCGTTTTACCCTTAACCATGTAAACGACGGGAAAGGAGGTTTGGGGACAATATTTTATAAGTTTTTGTTATTTTGTAGATTTGCCCAAAATAATATGCTCTGCTATGGTAAAAATGCTATCCTTATCAAGCGTGGCAGTGATTGAAAAGCAGATATTCTTTTCTTCGTCAAAGAACATCAGCACATTGGTATTTGCATCATCAAGCTCTTGATAATAGTCGGCAGGGTTTCCGTTAATTTCTGTATGCTCAAGAATACAGTCTTCTCTCGGAATAACCATTGATGCTGTACCATTAACCATGTAATAGTATTCAAAGACAAATCCCTGCTCAGTTTTATCATTTAGATATAATGCTCTGTAGAGCTCTTGATCGTAAAATACATCCGTTGCCTCGAATCCTTCCGGTATCCAGCCCAATCTGTAAAGTGGCAGGGTATCTTCTGATGGTTCAGAAAAGAACCGATAAATCATGCTATTTTCATATGTCTCACGCACCCACTGTACTACAGCTGCTCTCGCTGTCGGACTGGCAACCATTACTGCGCCGAAGATAAGCGATACTGTAATAATGATAGCAGCTGCAAAGCGTATCATCTTATGCCATGTCTGACGCTGCCTTTGCCGGTTTATTAACTTCTCCATTTTTGCTAAGAATCCATCAGAGAAAGTATGGTCGCACGCAGCCTTGGGTGGCAAGCTATCCAACATGGATTCAGCGACTAATTGAGCGGCCTTTTCCAAATCATGTTCGTTGAAAACCATATTCGTTGTCACTGATCATGTCACCTTCTTCCAACTTTACTCGAAGTGCATTCTTCGCACGCGTTAATTGCTTTTTCATCGCTGCATAGGATACGCCAAATGCCGCAGCTATTTCTTTGGTGGTATAGCCGTTATAATAACGCAAAAGTAATATCTCGCGAGAATGTCCCGGTAAGCCGGCCATCGCATCAGCTAACCCATGGTCTCCGGGCAGAGGGATTTCTATGCCATGTACCGCTTCGTTGATACTTACTTCCGACTGACGGTTACGCTTTCGTAAAATGTCTATGGCTTTCCGCTCAACTATTAAAACGACATAGGTGCGCGTTTGGGGACATTCTATTTCATCAATTTTCGAAAAATTTTCAGCGAGCGAAATAAATGCCTGATGAACAGCATCTTCTGCATCATGAGTATTTTGCAAAAGTTTATTGGCAACGTAAAACATCAATCCTCGGTATGTTTCGTACAATGCCGCGAATCGCTGCTTGTTTTCGTCGCCTTCTATCATCTGTAAGTAGATAATCACGAAATCCCCTCCCTTACAAATAATTATATCATTGCACCAAGATGGTGTAAATATAGAGTTGTTATCATTGGAATTGTGTTAGTCCTTTTTGCAATTTAGTCAGGGATTCTGAAATAAGTTTCAGTTTAGATGAGCCGTCCGTATTATTGGTCTTTGAAGCAATGCAGCGTATCTTCCGAATGATAAACATCTTTGAGGAAGAATTTGCAAAACGGCAAATGGCGCATTTGACAGGCAAAGGGGGCAGCCGTTTGGCTGCCCCCTTTGCTTTGCCGGGAAGAAAAGAGAAAGATAAGAGAAAAGCGAAATTAGGGACGGGTCGTGCCGGAAGGCGGCGTCATGCCGTTTTGCCGGCCGCCCATGCCGCCGCCCATGGTACCGGCAGAAGCGCCGCTCTGGTTCACGGTGGTCATAGCGCCGCTGACGGTGCCGGAGGCCACTTCCGTGCCGTTGACACTGACGGTCCAGCTGCTGCCGCTGGTCATCTCCGGGCAGGAGAGCAGGGCGAAGGCGAAGGCTTTGGAAGCGGTAATGGTGTAAGAGGTGCTGCCGCTGGTAAAGGTGACGGTGTCACCGGCGGAGCAGCTTTGCAGCACCGCGCCCAGGGAGCTTTGGGTGGAACCGCTGGTGGGATTCTCCAGCATGCCGGAGCTGCCCACAGCGATGACGGTACCGCCGCTGATCTCGAAGCTGTTGTTGTAGTCCATTGCGCCGTTGTCATTGGCGGAGGGGCCGTTGACCATGACCAGGCCGCCGGAAATAATGAGGTCGCCGTTGGAGTCCAGGCCGTCGCCGGAGGCGTTCACGGTGACGCTGCCGCCGGAAATGATCAGTGTGCAGTTTGCCGAGGACGAGGAGGAGAAAGTGTCGTTGCGGAAGCCGCCCATGGTACCGGAGCTGTCGCCGCCGCCGTTGACGTTGATACCGTCATCCGTGGAGGTCACGTCGATGGTACCGTTGGTGATGGTCACGTTGGCACCTTCCAGACCCTCATAGCTCAGCTCCACGGTCACTTTGCCGCCGGAGACGGTCAGCGTACCGTCGGCGTGGACACCGTCGTCATTGGTGGAAAGAGTCAGCGTACCGCCGGAGATCAGGGCGTCGCCGTTGGAGTGCAGCGCGTCGTCCGTAGAATCCACGGTGATGGTGCCGCCGGAAACGGTGAGCATGGTGCCGGCCTTCAGGCCCTTGGTACTGGTGGTATCCTCCGTGGAGGAAGCGGTGGAGGCGACGGTGGTCGTGGTGGCCGCCGCGGTGGTCACGGACGAAGTGGTTGTGGTGGAAGAGGCGGACGGCGTGGCGGAGGTGGAGGCATCAGGCGGCATCTGGCCGTCAAAGCCGGAAGAACCGGAAGAACCGGAGAAACTGCCGGGCATCATGGCACTGGAGTTGCTGGTATTGCCGCCGCCAAAGCCCATGGGGGTGTTGGAACCGGCGCTGATCTGGGAGGCGTCGGAGCCGGTGCCGCAGGTAAGATCCAGCGCGCCGCCCTCCACGGTGAGGGAGGATTCGGCCTGTACGCCGTCGCCGGAAGCGGTAACTGTCATGGTGCCCCCGTAGATGTGGACGTAGCCCACGGCGGTGGAATCTGTGGAGGCGGACTTCAGGCCGTCGCCGCCGCAAGTGATGGTGATGATGCCGTCGGTGACCTCCAGGGAATCGTTGGCCTTGATGCCGTGGTTGGCGGCGTTGACGGTCACGGTGCCGCCCAGCACGGCCAGAGAATCCTTGCTCTGGATGCCGTTGTTGCCGGTATCGGTGACGGTGAGGGAGCCTTCGCCGTCCAGGATCAGATTGTCCTTGCTGTAAAGGGCAGCGTTGGTGTCGGTGGTGTCGGTGTTATAACCGGAGAGAGTGTTGTCCGTACCGCTGACGGTATAGACCACGGCCAGTTCCGCGTTTTGCACGTTGATGGCAGCGCCGGAGGAAGCGGCGATGGAAGCACCGTCAAGCGCCAGCACCACAGTCTGGCCCTTGGCGTCCACCACGATGGTGCCGTTGGTAAGGGTGCCGCTGAGTTCATAGGTGCCGCCGGCGGTAATGGTCACAGTGCTGCCGCTGACGGAGACGCCGCGGCCGGAAGTGGAAGCGGAAGTGCCGTTGAGAGCAATTTCCACAGCGTTTTGCAGGTCCACTTGATAGGAAGCGCACAGAAGGGAAACGCTCTCCGTGGCGGTAAAGCTGGCGGTTTGCGCCTGAGGGGTGGAGGTGGATGGGGAGGTGGTGGTCTGGCTGCTGCCGCAGCCGCTTAAAACCAGAACGGTCAGCAGGCTCAGCGTCGCTGCCACAACGCCTACCCCTTTCCAGGGTTGATCTTTTTTCATAGAGATGACCTCTTTTCTTTGTAAGTTAAAATGGAAGGGCGTCTTACAGCTGCGAAACCAGCGTGTTTTTACGGCCGCAGACGATGTTCAGGTTTCCGTTGCGGCAGCGCAACTCATCGAGAAATACCTTGGGAATGGCGCTGCCTTTGAGGGTAATATCGTAGTGCAGTTCAAACAAAGTGCCCATGTTGCTGGTTTTGACGCCCACCAGCTCGTAAGCGGAGGTATACTTTTCCAGCAGGTCGTTGAACAGACCGTCGTAGTCCAGATTTTCGGGAATGATGATCTTCAGCTCCCGGGCGTCGCCTTTGACTTGACCGAACTTGGCATATAGCAGTGCCAGCTGGAACGCCGCCATGATGAGGAAGAAGAGGACGGCGATGCCCACATAACCCATGCCGATGGCAAAGCCCAGAGCCATCACCAGAAAGATGGTGCCGATCTCCCGGGCATCGCCGGGCTGGGAACGGAAGCGGACCAGACTGAAGGCGCCAGCCACCGCGATGCCCGCCCCTATGTTGCCGTTGACCAGCATAATGACAATGGAGATTACGGCTGGCAGCAGGGCGATGGTGGTGACAAAGGTGGAGGTGTAATGGTTTTTGTGCATATATAAAAGGGAGCACAGAAGCCCCAGGATCAGCGCCGTACCGGTGCAGATCAGGAAGGAGGCCGCCGTCACCTGGGTGGCAAGAATCGTATTAAACATAACAGTTCACTGTCCTTTCAAAATACTTGGGGAGCAGATAATTTTTATAGCAGGCGCCGTATTTGGAAAACGTGGTGGGAAAGATCTGAAGCTGGCTGAGCAAATGGCTCAGCCACAGCGGCACAGCGCCGGGCACCTTGACTTCCATCAAGATGAGATCCGGCTCCAGCACCTGCATTTCCTTTCCCCCCGCGGCAAGGTCCAGATCGGTCTCACGCCAGCGAATGCGGCGGTCGAAGGTGAAGCGCAGACACGGCTCCTCCCGTCCCACCAGCGCCGTACGGTCGCAGGCGATGAGCGCCTTGGGCCGGGGATGGTTGGCGAGGATGAACCAGTCGATCTCACGGAAGATCTGACTGTCGCCGCCGGGCCACTGACCGGTTTCCAGATAGGTACGGGCCTCGCCCAGCGGCAGGGAAACACGCCGCTTGTAGACGACCCCTTTGTATTTTTTCTTCAGCTCCAGAAAAACGCTGTCCGTTTCTCCCGGTACGCCGTAACTCCGCAGACGGAGTTTTTCCTTATAGACGGGCTTGCCTTCCGAGTGACGGATCAGGCCGTAGTCTTCGGTGTCACAGTAAAGGCTGTAAACGGTGCTGGGGCCGAACTCGTCGGGTCTGGTGTGTGCTTCCAGTGCCGGAAGAAGCCGCCGGTACTGCTGGGGCGTGAGGAAGTACTTCTTTTCCATACGCTCAAAGGTGTATTGGATCGCCATAAAAATCACCGCACTTTCCAACTTTCTCTTCGTTGGCCTTATCATAGCGGCGAAAACTAAAATGTACCTTTAAGTTTTTTAAAAGTTTTTTCAGCTTTTTTTAAGATGCGGTTTTTATAGTGGCACTGTACCATATAAAGAAACGAAAAAAGGAGGCATTGCCGCGACCGAGGTGAGGAACCTGACCGGGGCCGTGATGGGCATAAACGGCGTGGATACCGGCGCTCTCGCAGTCGCCCATGCCGCCGGCGGAAGGCAGGAAAATATTGCAATTTCTGACATAATCGGCTATGATGCATATAGCTATGACACCACCGGTCAGCACACGGAAAACAGCTGACCGCGGGGCAAACCGATCCTTCCGGCAGCGCAGGCTGCAAGAGGCGTGCTGTCCGCTTTTCCCCAAGGGGCGACTTCACCATGAAAAGGAAAATTGTCTTATGAATGCAAAGCAAAAAAAGAAACTGCGTCTGCTGCTCGCGGCTCTTGCGGTGGCCGCAACGCTGTTTTTGGTCCTACACCATCACAACACCGCCTCTGATGCCTCTGGTGAGTCGGCTGTGGATACTTCCGCTGCGGCGGCGGGGATCACCGCCCTTTCCTACAACAACGGCACGGTGACGCTGCGCTTTGTCAGAGAAGGCGGCAGCTGGTATTGGACGGAAGATCGCGCTTTCCCGCTGGATAGTGTCCGGGTCAATGAGATCGCCGGCATTGCCGGCAGTCTGACGCCGCTTTCCGCCATTGCCCCCGACCAGGCCGACGCGCTGAGCGCCTATGGGCTTGAAAGTCCCACGCGCTATGTGTCCATCACCGACTCCGACGGTACGGAGACCACCGTGTATCTGGGGCATCAAAGCGCCGATGGCACCTATTACATGACAAAAAGCGGCGATGACGGCACGGTTTATGTGATCGCTTCCGATCTGGCGGACAAGACGGCGGCCGGCATCAACGACATGGCGGTTTTGCCTCCGCTGCCCGCAGTGATGGAAACAGCCGTTAAGCAGGTGCATATCACGGCGCCCGGACTGGACCGCACGGTGACGGTGTCCGGCGGCGTATGGACGGAGGGCGCCGCGGATGTCAGCGCCCGGCGGGAGATCACGGACTTCAAGGCGGTGCTGGGGAGCCTGGGCGTCACGGCCTGCGTGGATTACCGGCCCAGTGCCGACGCCTACGGTCTTTGCGGTCTGGGAGAGACGGCGGCGAAGCTCACCCTTACCTATACCGGTTCCACCGGCGGCGAGGCCCGGCTTTCTTTGACCGTGGGAAATGCCCGGGATACCGGCGGCGGTTATTACGCCCTGGTGAACAAGGAGAGCACCATTTATCTCATGAGCGCCGATCAGGCATCGGTGCTGCTGGCAATGGCCGGCAGCTGGGCGAGCTGAAAACGGATCTGCTCGGAAAAACCGCTGGAGCTGTTGCCTTCAGCGGTTTTTCGGTATAAAATGAAAAGAAAGACAGTAGGAGGACGCCATGCGCCTTTTAATTGTGGAAGACGAAGTCCGTCTGGCGGGTACGCTGGCGGATCTGCTCAAGCGGCAGGGTTATACAGTGGACGTCAGCTATGACGGCGAGTCGGGGCTGGACAACGCCCAGTCCGACATTTATGATCTCATCGTGCTTGATGCCATGCTGCCCAAGCTCAACGGCTTCGACCTGCTGCAAAAGCTGCGCGCCTCGGGCGGCGCGGTGCCGGTGCTGATGCTGACGGCTCGCAGCGACGTGTCCGACAAGGTGTACGGCCTGGACTGCGGCGCGGACTATTATCTCACCAAGCCCTTTGATCCCAGCGAGCTGACGGCCTGTATCCGGTCGCTTCTGCGCCGCAAGGGGGATACCCATCTGGAAGAGACGCTGACCTGCGGCGATCTGCGTCTGGAGCAGGGAACGTTTCTCCTGATCTGTCAGGAGCGGTCGGTGCGGCTGAGCCGCAAGGAGTACGATCTCATGGAGCTTTTGATGAGCAACCAGAAGATGATCGTCACCAAAGAGCAGCTGCTGCTGAAGGTGTGGGGATATGAATCCTCCGCCGAGGACAACAATGTGGAGGTATATATTTCCTTTTTGCGGAAAAAACTGGAGTATCTGCACTCCCGCGTGCGGATCAAGACCATTCGCATGGTGGGTTACTGCCTGGAGGAAGAAGCATGATCCGGAAACTTCGGTGGAAATTTGTGGCCATTAATATGCTCTTTGTCACCACGGTGCTTTTGGCGGTGTTTTTGTCGGTGTTCCACTCCTCCCGCGTCAGCATGCGGACCAGCAGCACACAGCTTTTGCAGCATGTGGTGCAGGAGGAAGAGTCGCCTGGGATGATGCATCCCGGCAAGGGGACAGGCAAAGGCGACGGCAGCGGTGTGCAGATGCCCTTTTTCGTGGTGGAAATTTTCGGTGACAGCTCCTCCCGGTTTTATGGCGGCACCTATTACGCCATGGACGATACCGAAACCATGCAGCAGATCGTGGACGCGTGCCTGGCGGAGGACAAGGACTCCGGGGTGCTGAGCCAGTATAACCTGCGCTATCTCAAAAGCGAGACGTCCCTTGGCACGCGCATCGGCTTTGTGGATATCTCCGTGGAAAAAGCCACCCTCAATTCCCTTCTGGTCAACTCGCTGCAGATCGGAGCGGTGGCCATCGCGGTGTTCTTCTTTTTCAGCTATCTGTTTTCGGGACTGGCCACCCGGCCGGTGGAAAAGGCGTGGCTGGAGCAGCGCCGCTTTATTTCCGACGCTTCTCACGAACTGAAAACGCCGCTGACGGTGATTCTCTCCTCCGCCGACCTTTTGTCGGAGGATCTGGGAGAACAGTCCCGGGAGACGCAGTATGTGGACAACATTCGCTCCGAGGGGGAGCGCATGAAAAAACTGGTGGAGGGAATGCTGACCCTGGCCCGTTTCGACACCATGCAGCAAAAACCGGCGCTGGAAGCGCTGGATCTCACCGACCTGACCATGGACGCCGCGCTTTTGTTTGAGCCGGTGGTCTATGAAAAAGGCCTGGAGCTGACTTATCAGGTGGACGAGGACGTGCAGGTGGAGGGCGACAGGGACAAGCTGCGCCAGCTCATCGGCATTTTGCTGGACAACGCCATCAAATATTCGCCTCAGGGGGAGAAGATCGCCCTGACGCTGACCAGAGAGGAAAAACACGCCCGGCTCCAGGTGGAAAACGGCGGTGAGCCCATTTCCCCCGAACAGCTCGGCCACCTTTTCGAGCGGTTTTACCGGGCGGATTCCTCCCGCACGGATACCACGGGCTTTGGACTGGGCCTCTCCATTGCCCAGACCATCGCGCAGGAGCACAAGGGCACCATCAAAGCCGAGAGCGACCGGCGATCCACCCGCTTTATCGTCACGCTGCCCTTGCACCATGCCGCACACTAATTGACACAAGGAGAATCGTTTGCTATGAGGAAGATACCCCTGATCCTGGACGGCGACCCCGGCCACGACGACGCCATTGCCTGGATGCTCTGCCGCGCGTCGGACAAGCTGTCCATCCGGGCCGTAACCACGGAGTCCGGCAACCAGACCATCGAAAAAACCACCTACAACGCCCGCCGTGTCTGCACGCTGCTGGGTATCGACGCCCCCATTGCCATGGGCGCCCCCCACCCGCTGTCCGCCGCGCCTGTGACGGCCGGCAATATCCACGGCACGTCGGGGCTGGACGGCCCGGCTCTGCCGGAGCCGGTGATGGACACGGTGGATCTGGCCGGCTGGGAGCTGATGGCCAACGTGCTGGCGCAAAGCGAGGAGCCTGTGACCATTCTGGCCACCGGCGCGCTGACCAATGTGGCGCTGCTTTTGAAAAACCGTCCTGAAGTGAAAGAAAAGATCGGGCGCATCTCCCTCATGGGCGGCGGACTGAGCCACGGCAACTGGACGCCGGCGGCGGAGTTCAACCTTCTCATCGACGCCGAGGCGGCGGATATCGTGTTCCGCTCCGGCATCCCGCTGCTGATGAGCGGCCTGGACGTGACGGAGCGGGCGCTGGTGCTGCCGGAGGATTTTGAGGCCATCCGCCGCGTGGACAATTCCGTGGCCCGCACGGTGGCGGACTGGCTGGATTTCTTCTTCCGCTTCCACCGGGATATTGGCTATACCGGCGCCCCGCTGCACGACCCCGTGGCGGTGGTGGCGCTGCTGCACCCTGAGATCCTGACCATGAAGGAGCTGTATGTGGAGATCGAGACCGGCGGCAAATGGTGCCGTGGCGCCACAGTGGGCGACTTCGGCGGCATCACGGGTAAGGCGCCCAATGTGACCGCCGCGCTGGATATTGACCGGGCCGCTTTCGTACGCCTTTTGATCGAGGCCGCGGCCTTTTATGCATAAAGGAGGAACACACATGAAGGTGTATATCGACCGTGACGAGGGAAGCCCCGCCGCCCTGTCGGGCGCGGAGGTCATTTTGGCGCTGGGGCCGCTGACCACGGTGGCCAAGGCGTGGGAGCAGGGACTTTTGAAGGAGACCCACTCCATTCTGGTGATGGGCGGCTCCGCCGCCTGGGGCGATGTGACGCCCGCGGCGGAGGGCAACGTCTTTCTGGACCCGACGGCAGCGGAGACCGTTTTCCACTGCGGGCTGGACGTGACCATGTGCGGCCTGGACGTGCTGCGGAAGTTTGCCCCCTCCGACAAGGAGATTCATATGCCCCTGCGGCAGATGGTGGGCGAGTTGTATCTGGAGCGGCCGGAGCTGTTCCGCACGGTTCGCTGCGGCGTCCATGTGGAGACGGAGGGCGCTGCCGCCCGGGGCAAGACGGTCACGGACATGGAAAGCGACAAAAAATTCCCCGACAGGGACATTACCGTGGTGCTGGACGTGGTGACAGACGGCACCGCCCAATAAAAAGACAGAAGGCGTTATTATGTATTCCCTGCTGATTCAAAACGGAATGGTCCTGGACGGAACGGGTGCGCCCGCCGTCCGGGCAGATGTGGCTGTCCAGGGCGGACGCGTTGCCGCCGTGGGACAGCTGCCGGAGGCCAAAGCCCGCCGCGTCATCGACGCTTCGGGCAAGCTGGTGACTCCCGGCTTTATCGACATCCACCGCCACGCCGACGCGGCTTTGTTCCGACCCGGCTTCGGTTCGCTGGAGCTGCACCAGGGGCTGACCACCATCGTCAGCGGCAACTGCGGGTTGTCGCTGGCGCCGCTGGGGGGAGCGCATCTGGAAGAGATTCTCTCCTACCTCCGCCCCATCACCGGCGATGCCCGGCAGGGTGCCGCGCCCGCCATGGCGGATTACCTCCGTCGGGCGTCGGAAACGTCCCTGCCGCTGAACGTGGGAATGCTGGCGGGGAATGGCACCATTCGTGCCGCCGTGGCCGGCTACGCCCAAAAGGGGCTGACCGAAGAGCAGTACCGTGCCATCTGGCGCTCTCTGGAAGAGGCGCTCTCCCAGGGCGCTTTGGGCGTTTCCCTGGGCCTTGGCTACGCGCCGGAGTGCTTTTACACAACGGAGGAGCTGATCCGCGCCCTGTCCCCGCTGCGGGGGCAGGATATTCCCCTCACCGTTCATATGCGGGAAGAGGGCGACGGCGTGTGCGAGGCGCTGGAGGAAATGCTCACCGTGGCCCGGGCGCTGAAAGTGCCGCTCCACGTCAGCCACCTCAAGGCCATGGGCAAGGAGAACTGGGGCGTCAAGGTCCCCCGGGCGCTGGAGCTGATGCAGCGTGCCCGGGAAGAGGGGCTGGACGTCTCCTGCGACGTGTACCCCTACACCGCCGGCTCCACGCAGCTGCTGCACATTCTGCCGCCGGACTTTCTGGTGGGCGGCATGGAGGCCGTGACGCAGCGGCTCAAAGACAAGGCGCAGCGGGAGACCCTGCGCCGCCGCATTGCCGAGGGCACTGACTTTGACAACATCGCCCGCCTCGCCGGGTGGGACGGCATTTACCTCACCTCCCTTGCCCGGCCCGAGAGCAGGATCTATCAGGGCAAGAGCCTCCGGGAGATTGGGGAGATGCAGGGCAAAGACCCCTTCGACAGCTGCTGCGATCTGCTGGTGTCGGAGTCATGCCGTGTTACCATGATCGACTTCATGGCGGCGGAGAAGGATATCGTTCGCATTCTGCAGGACAAGTACAGCAGTGTGATCTCCGACGCCACCTACCCCACGGAGGGCCAGCCTCACCCCCGGGTCTACGGCACATTTGTGCGCCTTCTGGAACATTTTGTCACGGAAACAGGGGTGCTGACGGCGGCGCAGGCCGTCCACAAGATGACGCTCTCTCCCGCAAAAGCCCTGCGCCTGAAGGGAAAGGGCGTGCTTGCCCCCGGCGCCGACGCGGATATCAACGTGTTCACCCTGAAAGAACTGCACGAAGCAGGCACCTATACCGACCCCTGCCGGGAAGCCGAGGGCATGGATACGGTGATCGTGGGCGGCGGCCTGGCGCTTGAAAAAGGCGCCGTTACATCGGGTTTTGGACATGTGGTAAGGAGGTAAGAGGTGGCCTATACAAAAGAAGAGCGATCCCTCATCGACCTGTGCAGGTCTCTGATACAGATTCCCAGTTACTCCGGCCATGAACAGGCCGTGGCGTCCCATATCCGGGCGTATCTGCTGGTCAGCGGGTTTGACGAGGCCTATACGGATGAATACGGCAATATACTGGGCTGCCTGCGGGGAAAATACCCCGGCAGGCGCGTGCTGTTTGACGGACATATCGACACGGTGCCGGCGGAAAACCGGGCCGACTGGCGCCACGACCCCTTTGGCGCCCAGGTGGAAAACGGCCGGATCTACGGCCGGGGCGCCACGGACATGAAGGCGTCGGTGGCCGCGTTTTTGCACGCCGCCGCCTTGTACGCCGCCCGGCACGGGCGGAACTTTGCCGGCGAGATCTGGGTTGCGGGCGTGGTGCATGAGGAGTGCTTTGAGGGCATCGCCGCCCGGAAGATCAGCGCGGCGGTGCGGCCCGACCTGGTGATCATCGGCGAGGCCTCGGAGATGAACCTCAAGCACAGCCAGCGGGGCCGGGCGGAGATCGTGCTGGAGACCTTCGGTGTCCCCTGCCACAGCTCCAACCCGGAAAAAGGCGTCAACGCCGTTTACGCGGCCTGCCGCCTGATCGAACAGTTCCACCGCCTGCCGCCACCTGTGAACGAGGACATGGCGGGCCCCGGTATTCTGGAACTGACGGACATCCGCTCCGAGCCCTATCCCGGCGCTTCCGTGGTACCTCGGTACTGCCGGGCCACTTTTGACCGGCGGCTGCTGGTGGGCGAAACGCGGGAGAGCGTTCTGGCGCCCCTTGAGGACATCATTGCCCGGGAGCAGGCTCTCGACCCCACGCTCAAGGCCACAGTCTCCTTTTCCCGTGGGGAGGAAACGTGCTATACAGGGGCGGTGATCGCGGCCGACCGGTTTTTCCCCGGCTGGCTGTACCAAGAAAACGACCCGGATCTGCAGGTCATTTACCGCCGCGTCCGCGACATGGGCTATCACCCGGCGCTGACGGGGTACAGCTTTTGCACCAACGGCAGCCACTACGCCGGCGAGGCGGGAATTCCCTGCATCGGCATCGGCCCCGGCCGGGAAAATCTGGCCCACACTACGGATGAATTCGTGGAGATTGAAGAACTGCTGGCCGTCAGCCGGTATGATACGGCGGTGATGGAAGTCATGACACCGCCCAGGGATTGAGGAGGAAAGAATATGCTGGAAAAAATGATGCAAATTGTCCGCGAAGCGGGGGAAATGGTGCGTACCGCCAGGGACATTGAAGAAAACACCCATGAAAAGAGCAACTTTGCCGACCTTGTCACCAAGTACGATGTGGCGGTGCAGGCGCTTGTGAGGGAAAAACTGCTGGCTCTTTTGCCGGAGGCGGATTTTTACGGCGAAGAGGGCGAAAAGGACGCCATGACAAAGTCCTGGCGCTTTATTGTGGACCCCATCGACGGTACCACCAACTTTGTCCGCCACCTGCATTACAGCAATACGGCCATCGCCCTGGTCAAAGACGGCCATGTGGAGTACGCCGTGGTCTATGACCCCTATGCCGACGAGCTGTTTTCCGCCCAGCGGGGCAAGGGCGCTTTTTGCAACGGCAGACCCATTCATGTCAGCGACAATGATGTGAAGCACGCCCTGACGCTTTGCGGCTCCACCATTTATGACCGCAGCTACACGGATTGGTCCTTTTCCATTATGCGCCGCCTGTACGATCTGGGGATGGACTACCGGCGTTTCGGCGCGGCGGAGCTGGACTTCTGCCAGGTGGCCGCAGGCCGGTGCGAGGTGTTTTTCGAGTGCTGCCTCAACCCCTGGGATTTTGCCGCCGGCTCTCTTATTTTGGAGGAAGCGGGCGGCCGCGTGACACAACTGGACGGCTCACCGCTGGATGTGTCCGCGCCCTGCTCCGTTTTTGCCACCAACGGCCGCTGTCACAGCGCCCTGGCCCAGCTGGACTGAGAGCCCCATGGACGATCTGCGAAATACCGCCCGGTACAAAAGCCGCCGTCTGGCCCTTTGTGGGGTGCTCAGCGCTCTGGCGGCAACAGTGATGATGCTGGGCAGCATTGTGCCCTTTGCCACCTTTTGCTGCCCCGTTTTGGCCATGGTGGTGATGGTGCCGGTGGTGGTGGAATACAACACAAAGACTGCCCTCCTTTTTTACGCGGCGGTGTCGGTGCTCAGCGTGCTGCTGGCGCCGGACAAGGAAGCCGCGCTGATCTTCGTGTTTCTGGGGTATTATCCCGCCATCCGGGAAAAGCTCAACGGGCGCGTTGCGTCCCGCTTTTGGCGGACGATGGCTAAACTGGGGCTGTTTCTTGTCTCGGTGGTGACCATGTACACGCTGGCCATCTGGCTTTTCCAGATGGGGGATCTGGCGGCGGAGTATCACACCACCTCCGCCATGGTGCTTGCCGCCATACTGCTTTTGGGGTGCGTTTTGTTCCTGCTCTGCGATACGGTTTTGGCGCGCATGACGGTGCTCTACCGGCACAAGCTGCGGAAAAAATGGTTTCGTGCATAAAGAAGCGGTCGCTTTTCTTTGGAAAGAAGAAAAAGCGGCCGCTTTTTTATAAGCGTTGTTTTTACAACATACTTGCGGGAGAAATTTGAGTATACTCAGCTCATCCAATGAAAAATCACTCAAATGAGGTGCGATACGATGAAAAGAACCATTATTCATATTGACGAAGAAAAGTGCAACGGCTGCGGCGCCTGTGCGGCGGCCTGCCACGAAGGTGCCACCAGCATGGTGGACGGCAAAGCCAAGCTGCTGAGGGACGATTACTGCGACGGTCTGGGCAATTGCCTGCCCGTGTGCCCCACCGGCGCCATCACCTTTGAAGAGCGGGAAGCCGCGGCCTATGACGAAGCGGCGGTGCAGGCCCACATGGCTTTCGCTGCCGCGCCGCAGCACACCGGCGGCTGCCCCGGCAGCCGGATGCGCCAGTTTGACCGCCGGGCGGAAGCCCCTGCGGCGGCCGCGCCCGTGCAGGAGGAAACTTCCCAGCTGCGCCAGTGGCCGGTGCAGATCAAGCTGGTGCCCCTTCGCGCCCCCTATTTTGACGGCGCCAAGCTCCTGGTGGCGGCGGACTGCGCGGCCTATGCCTACGCCTCCTTCCACCGTGACTTCATCCGCGGCAGGATCACGCTGGTGGGCTGCCCCAAGCTGGATGGCGTGGATTACAGCGAAAAGCTGACGGAGATCCTGAAGCAAAACGACATTCAGAGCGTCACCGTGGTGCGTATGGAGGTACCCTGCTGCGGCGGTCTGGAGCTGGCGGTGAAAAACGCCCTGCAGGCCAGCGGCAAGATGATCCCCTGGCAGGTGGTCACGCTCTCCGTGGACGGCAAGATTCTGGACTGACAACCAAATAGATATCACTGTCTCTTTTAAACGGCGTGCCGGAAACCGATTTCCGGCACGCCGCTCTTTTATTGTCGCCCTGGGTGGTTTTGCCGCGGGTATTGTTCTGCGAAGGCGGTTGCAAAGTGCGGCGGTTTCGGGTACAATAGCTTATCAAGGCAACCTGCCTTCAAAAGGGAGTTTACTATGCTGTATTTCCTTGCTATGCTGGCCCTTATCGCCGCCGATCAGGGACTGAAATACTGGACGGTCACCCACCTTGCGCTGGGGGAGTCCACGCCTTTTCTGCCGGGCTTGATGCAGCTGACACGGCTGCATAACTATGGCGCGGCCTGGAGCAGCCTTTCCGGCAAGACTGTCTTTCTCGTGGTGGTGAACGTGCTGATCCTGCTGGCGGTGACGTGGCTTCTGGTAAAAAAGATTGTTCGCCATCCCCTGGGGGTATGGGGCTGTGTGCTGATCCTCAGCGGCGGCATCGGCAACATCATCGACCGGGTGTGGCACTGCTATGTGGTGGATATGTTCCATCTGCAATTTATGGAGTTTCCCATTTTCAACCTGGCCGACTGCTTCGTGGTGGTGGGTGTGATCCTCGGCGCCGTTTACTACCTCTGGTTTTTTGAAAAGTACGACAGCGTGAAAAAGGAGAAGTCCCATGGAACCGATACGCCTGACGGTCACAAGTGAAGAAGTGGGCGGGCGTCTGGATCAGTTTTTGTCCGCCCGTGTGTCGGCGCTTACCCGCAGCGCCGCCCAGCGGCTTTTGTCGGAGGGACAGGTGACGGTGAACGATGTCCCCGCCGCCAAAAATCACCGGCTGAGCGAGGGGGAGACGGTGGCCGTTACGCTGCCCGCTCCGGAGGAAACGAAGGTCTGCGCCCAGAACATCCCGCTGGACGTTGTGTACGAGGATGACGACGTGATCGTGGTGAACAAGCCGTCGGGTCTTGTGGTGCATCCCGCCCCCGGCCACCCGGACGGCACGCTGGTCAACGCTCTTTTGTACCACTGCGGGGATTCCCTCTCCGGCATCGGCGGGGAAAAGCGCCCAGGCATCGTCCACCGCATCGACCGGGACACCAGCGGGCTCATCATCGCCGCCAAAAATGACGCGGCCCATCAGACCCTGTCGGCCCAGCTCTCCGACCATACTCTCTCCCGCACCTACGAGTGCATCGTGGTGGGCGGCATGAAGGGCGACAGCGGCACCGTGGACGCCCCCATCGGCCGCCATCCCACCGACCGCAAAAAGATGGCCGTGACACAAAAGAACAGCCGCCGGGCCGTGACCCACTGGGAGGTGGTGGCGCGGTACGAGGGCTTCACCCATGTGCGCTGCCGTCTGGAGACGGGGCGTACCCACCAGATCCGCGTTCACATGGCCTATCTGGGGCATCCCATTCTGGGGGACACGGTGTACGGCAGCAAGAAGGCGGTGTCGGGCCTCACGGGCCAGTGCCTCCACGCCGTGGGCCTGCGGTTCGTCCATCCCCGGACGGGGGAAACAGTGGAGGTACACTGTCCGCTGCCGGAGGAGTTTGAAAATGTGCTGCGGCGTCTGCGGGCACAAAGTGAATAAAAAAACCGCTCTGCCTGTTTGCGGGAAGGCAGGGCGGTTTTTCTCGCAAACAGGCGGCGTTTTCTTGTATTGAACGGCTGTTTGTGATATAATATGACAATTCACTATGAAAGAAAGCCGCCCGGAAAAGCCGGACGGCCGGGAGGAACGATTTGGAGCGCAAAGACGTGGTGCTGCCTGCTGCCCAGGTGCAGCGGCAGCGTGATTTTGAGAAGAAAATAAAGGAACTGCATGCCCGGCGGGGCCGGCCGGTAATGGCTCTGGTGGATACCTTCGGCTGCCAGCAGAATGTGGCGGACGGGCAGAAGCTGATGGGCATGCTGCGGGCCATGGGCTGTGAGTTGACAGAGGATGCCCGCAAGGCCGATATCGTGGTGCTGAACACCTGCGCCATCCGCGAACACGCGGAGCAGCGGGTCTATGGCAATCTGGGGGATCTGACCCATAGCAAAAAGGAAAATCCGGAGCAGATCATCTGCCTGTGCGGGTGCATGGCCCAGCGGCCGGAGGTGGCGGAAAAGGTTCGCAGGTCCTACCGCCATGTGGACCTGGTGTTCGGCCCACAGGCCGCCTGGAAATTCCCGGAGCTGCTCTATCAGCTCTATACCCGGCACGGACGGGTCTTTTCCGTGGACGATGAGCCCGGCACCATTGCCGAGGGCACGCCCGTGGTGCGGGAGGGCACGCTGAAGGCGTGGGTCTCCATCATGTACGGATGCAACAATTTCTGCTCCTACTGCATCGTCCCCTATGTGCGGGGCCGGGAGCGCAGCCGGGAGCCGGAGGCCATCTTGCGCGAGGTGCGGGAGCTGGCTTCGGCCGGATACAGGGAGATCACCCTTTTGGGACAAAACGTCAATTCCTACGGCAAGGATCTGGAAACGCCCTGGGACTTCGCCGACCTGCTCTCGGCTATTGATGAAATTCCCGGGGACTATCTCATTCGGTTTATGTCCTCCCAGCCCAAGGATGCCAGCTATAAACTCTTCGACACCATGGCCCGCTGCGGCCATGTGGCCAAACAGCTGCACCTGCCGGTGCAGTCCGGCTGCGACCGGGTGCTGCGGGCAATGAACCGGCCCTATACAAAGGAAAAATATCTGGACCTCATTACCTATGCCCGGAAGGTCATGCCGGATCTGGTGCTGACCTCCGACGTGATCGTGGGCTTCCCCGGCGAAACGGAGGCGGAGGCCATGGAGACGGTGGAGCTGGTGCGTCAGGTGGAGTTTGACGCCCTCTTCACGTTCATCTTCTCCCCCCGGCCCGGCACGCCCGCCGCGAAAATGGACGACCCCGTGTCCCGGGAGGAAAAGCAGGTCTGGTTTGACCGCTTGTGCGAGGCGCAAAACGCCATCTCCGCCCGGCTCCACGCCGCCTATGTGGGGCAGACGCTCCGGGTGCTGGTGGACGGCGAGACGGACGACCAGCGCTGGCCATTGTCCGCCCGCACCAACGGCGGACGGCTGGTGCATCTCTGGGGTGACAAAAACGCCATCGGACAATACCGGGAGGTGCGGGTGACGGACAGCAACACCTGGGCTCTTTTCGGGGAGCTGACAGACGGCCCTCCTACGGAATAAACCCGCGGAATAAACCGGAAATTTTGCAGTTAATCTGAGAAAATTTTTACCGTTTTTCACTTACATTTCACCGCCGACGGACGGCGTGAGGGAGGATTCTACATGGCGGAACTGACACCCATGATGAAACAATACTTGCAGATAAAAGAGCAGAACCAGGACTGCATTCTCTTCTTTCGTCTGGGCGATTTTTACGAGATGTTCGGGGACGACGCCCGCACCGCCTCCAAAGAGCTGGATCTGACCCTGACCAGCCGGGACAAGGATAAGACCAAAACGCCCGACGAGAAGATTCCTATGTGCGGCATCCCCTACCACGCCAGCGAGGCCTACATCGCCCGCCTGATGGCCAAGGGTTACAAGGTGGCCATTTGCGAGCAGATGGAGGATCCCGCCACCGCCAAGGGTTTGGTGGATCGGGACATCATCCGGGTCATCACCCCCGGTACTGTGGTGTCCCCCGTCAGTCTGGAGGACAGCCGCTCCAACTTTATCGCGGGGATCTATCTCGACGAGGACAACGCGGGCTTCTGCGCCTGCGACATCACCACCGGCAAGACCCACGCCACCGGCTTTACCGGGCCGGATCGCCGCACTCACCTCTTCAACGAGCTGGGGCGCTTTGCTCCTGCTGAGGCGGTGATGAACGAGGACGCCTGGTTCGACGACGACCTGCGCGCGCTTCTGGGCGACAAGCTAGGGTGTCACGCGGAAAAGCGCGCTCCCGGCCATTTCCAGATGAACGACACCGAAAAGCGCATCCGTCAGCAGTTCGGCGACGAGGCCTTTACCCACCTGCCCCGGAACAATCCCGCCGCGGCGCTGGCCCTGGGCGGCCTTCTGGACTATCTCTACGAAACGCAGAAAACCGACCTGAGCCATATCAACGACCTGGACTACTACCAGCAGGGGCAGTTCATGGAGCTGGATCTCACCGCCCGGCGGAATCTGGAACTGACGGAAACGCTGCGCGGTAAAGAGAAAAAGGGGAGCCTGCTGTGGGTGCTGGACAAAACCAAGACCCCCATGGGCGGGCGCATGATGCGCTCCTGGCTGGAGCGGCCGCTGCTCAGTGTCACCGCCATCTCCCGGCGCAGCGCCGCTGTGGCGGCGCTGGCGGAGAACACAGTGGCCCGGGAGGAGCTGATCCTGGCCCTCACCGGCATCGGCGACATGGAGCGGCTCATCGGCCGCATCATCTATGGCAGCGCCGGCGGCCGAGACCTTTACTCCCTGCGAGGCGCCATTGAAAAGTTGCCCGCCGTGAAGAGCCAGCTCTCTGCCTTTCCCCGGGGAAGATTGGGGGAGCTGGACAAGCAGCTGGATCTGCTGGAGGATCTGGGAGATCTCATCGCCTCCGCCATTGCCGACGACCCGCCTTTTTCCGTCCGAGAGGGCGAATTTATCCGGGACGGCTTCGATCCTGAGGTGGATCGCCTGCGGGAGATTCTCCACGGCGGCAAGGGCATCATCGTCGGCATCGAGGCCTCCGAGCGGGAGAAAACCGGTATCCGCACGCTGAAGATCGGTTACAACAAGGTGTTCGGTTATTACATTGAGGTGTCAAACTCCTTTAAGGGGCAGGTGCCGGACACTTACATCCGCAAGCAGACGCTGGTCAACGGCGAGCGCTACATCACACAGGAGCTCAAAGACCTGGAGCACGATATCCTCTCCGCCGCCGACCGGGTGTCGGCGCTGGAGTATGAACTTTTCTCCAGGCTGCGGGGGGAGATTGCCGGACAGATGACCCGCATCCAAAGCGCCGCCGCCGCTGTGGCGGAGATCGATGCCCTCTGCTCTTTGGCCGCTGTGGCCGTCAGCAACAACTACTGCTGCCCCACGGTGGACAATTCCGGCGTGCTGGAGATCCACGACGGACGCCATCCGGTGGTGGAAAAAATGCTCAGAGACGCCCTGTTCGTCCCCAACGACACCTACATGGGCAAGACCGAAAACCGGGTGTCCATCATCACCGGCCCTAACATGGCCGGTAAATCCACCTATATGCGCCAGGTGGCGCTCATCGCTCTCATGGCGCAGATTGGCTCTTTTGTGCCTGCCAAATCCGCCCATCTGGGCGTGGTGGACCGCATCTTCACCCGCATCGGCGCCTCCGACGACCTGTCGGCCGGACAGTCCACCTTCATGGTGGAGATGACCGAGGTCAGTGATATTCTCCGCGCCGCCACCGCAGACAGTCTGCTGATTCTCGACGAGATCGGCCGGGGCACCTCCACCTTTGACGGCATGAGCATTGCCAGAGCCGTGCTGGAATACTGCGCAAACAAAAAGAAGCTGGGGGCCAAGACCCTTTTTGCCACCCATTACCACGAGCTGACAGAGCTGGAGGACAGCCTGCCGGGCGTGAAGAACTACAACATCGCCATTCGCACCCGGGGGGAGGACATCATCTTCCTTCGCAAAATCATCCCCGGCGGCGCCGACCGCAGCTACGGCATCGAAGTGGCCAAGCTGGCGGGACTCCCCGACGATCTGGTGCGCCGGGCCCGCAAGATCCTCCGGGAACTGGAGGAAGAGGCGGGCAAGCCCCATGCCCTGCCTGAGAGCGAGGATCAGGTGTCCTTTGCCGCCATCTCCGAATCGGAGGTCATCGACCAGCTGAAGCGCGCGCAGGTGGACACCATGAGCCCGCTGGAGGCCATGAACCTGCTCTACGAGCTCAAGCAGAAATTACACTAACAGGAGGTGCCTATGGCACAGATACAATGCCTTTCCCCACATGTGGCCGACCTGATCGCCGCCGGTGAGGTGGTGGAGCGCCCGGCCAGCGTGGTGAAGGAACTGCTGGAAAACGCCATAGACGCCGGCGCCACCGCCATTGTGACGGAGATGGAGCATGGCGGCCTTACCTATCTGCGTATCGCCGACAACGGCTGCGGCATTGCTCCCGAACAGCTGCCCACCGCCTTTTTGCGCCACGCCACCAGTAAGCTGCGGACAGAAAGCGACCTTGCCGCCATCGGCACGCTGGGCTTCCGGGGCGAAGCGCTGGCGGCCATCAGCGCCGTGTCCCACGTGGACATTTTTTCCCGGGAAACCGGCGCGGCGATGGGCGCTGTGCTGCACCTGGACGGCGGCGTGCCGGCGGAAGTCACCGAGACCGGCTGCCCGGAGGGCACCACCATCTGCGTGCGGGATCTCTTTTACAACACGCCCGCCCGGATGAAATTCATGAAAAAGGACACCGCGGAGGCTGCCGCCATCACCGGCATCGTGCAGCATCTGTCCCTGAGCCACGCGGACGTGTCCTTTAAGCTCATCAAAGACGGCGCGGAAGTGCTGCACACACCCGGCGACGGGCAGCTGCGATCCGCCGTTTACGCCGCTCTGGGCCGGGACTTCGCCCTGGGGCTGGTGCCTGTCAGGGGCTGCGGCGGCGACGTGACCGTGGAGGGCTTTGTGACAAAGCCCCTGAACGGACACGGCACCAGAGGCCGGCAGATCTTTTTCGTCAACGGCCGTTTTGTGAAGTCCCAGATGCTTTCCGCCGCATTGGAGGAGGCCTACCGCAACCAGATTATGAAGGGAAAATTCCCCGGCTGCGTCCTGCACGTCACGCTGCCGAAAAACGCCGTGGACGTGAACGTACATCCGGCCAAGACCGTGGTGAAATTTGTCAGCGACAAGATGGTATTCGACGCCGTTTACTATACCGTGCTGGATACGCTCGCCGCCAAACCCGCGGCGGTTTCCCAGACGGCGGTTCAAAAAGGGGAAATCTCTCCGTCAGCCGTCTCCCAAACGACAGCTTCCGGTGCGCCGCTTCACGCCCAGGCGGAGCCGCCCGCGCGCAGAGAAAATTTTTATCAGACCATGACGGCGGAGGAGTACCGGACGAAAAATCCTGTTTCTGCCCCGTCCCCCGCGCCCGCTCCCCTTGGCAGCTTTGTGAGCAAGGTGCCCCCCGCCGCCAGTGAATGGGGCGGGAAGCTGTCGGTACACGACAGCGGCGGAGCGACACCCGATGAAAAAGAAGCGCCCCGCCCGTTGACCGCCCCGGTTCCGCCACGGCCCGCCGTACAGGCGGCCGCCGAAGCGGCAAAAGAGAGTCCCGTACAGAAAACAATGGGAAAGCCCCCGGCGGCTTCCAAAACCGAGACACAGGAAACGCCGGAACAGCAGACCTTTGCCGCGCCCGCCCCCTGGCGCATGGTCGGGGAGGTGCTGAACACCTACATCATCTGCGAGGAGGAGGGCGGCACCGTCTACCTGGTGGACAAACACGCCGCCCACGAGCGGCTGCGCTTCGACGCGCTCAAGGCCCACGCCCTGCCGGTGATGCCACAGGTGCTGCTGACGCCTCTGACCGTTGAGCTGGATCAGGACGCCTACACGGCGCTGCTGGAACAGATGCCCCTTTTGCGGGAGTTCGGCTTTGCCTGCGAGGATTTTGGCGGCGGCACGCTGTTGGTGCGGGAGATCCCCGACTATGTGGACGCCGCCAACGTGCCCGCCACGTTGGAAGAGCTGTCGGAACAGTTTCTATCCGACGGCGTGAAGGCGGAAAGCGCCCGGGACTCCCTGCTGCACACCATGGCCTGCAAGTCCGCCATTCGGGCGGGAATGCACTCCGACCCCAAAGAACTGGCGGCACTGGTGGAAAAGGTACAGTCCGGGGAAATTCAATACTGTCCCCACGGCCGCCCGGTGAAGGTGAAGATCACCAAATATCAGTTGGAAAAACTGTTTAAACGGGCCTGATCCGAAGGTCCGCCGAGAAAGAAAGGAGCATGGTCATGCCGCCGAAAGTCGTCTGCGTAGTGGGCCCCACCGCCTGCGGAAAAACCAAACTGGGCGTGGAGATCGCCAAGCGCATGAACGGCGAGGTGGTATCCACGGACTCCATGCAGCTTTACCGGGGCATGGTTATCGGCACCGCGGCCCCCACGGCCGAAGAGATGGAGGGTGTGCCCCACCACATGATCGGTGTGGCCGACCCGGCGGAGCAATACTCCGTGGCCCGCTATGTGACCGAGGCAGACGCCTGCGTGCAGGACATTCTGCGGCGGGGAAAACTCCCTGTTTTGGTGGGCGGCACGGGGCTGTATCTGGACGCTCTGGTGCGGGGCAACGCTTTCGCCCCCGGCGGCCACGACAGCGCCGCCCGGGCGGCGCTGCAGCGGCGCCTTGACCGGGAGGGCATCGAACCTTTGCTGGAGGAGCTGCGGCGCGTGGACCCCGAGACTGCCGCGCGCCTGTCGCCACGGGACGTCAAGCGTATTTTGCGGGCGTTGGAGGTCTATCATGAGACGGGTAAGACCATCTCTCAACACAACGCCGCCACCAAAGAACAGCCGCCCCGGTACGACGCCGTGTATATCGGCCTTGCCTTTGCCCACCGGGAAGACATGAAGAAACTCATCGACCAGCGGGTGGATTGCATGGTGGAGCAGGGCCTTCCGGAGGAGGTGGGATGCCTGCTTGCAAGCGGTCTTGACCGCGGCGCCACCGCCTGGCAGGCCATCGGCTATAAACAGTTTCTGGCCGTGGCCGACGGGCACGTTTCCGAGGCGGAAGCCGTGGAGGAGGTCAAACTCCGCTCCCGGCAGTACGCCAAACGGCAGCTCACCTGGCTGCGCCGAAACGACAGCATTCACTGGATCTTCTGGGAAAAAAACCGCAATTTCCCGGAAGCTCTCCAAATTGCGACAGAAATTCTTACCGCCCAGGGATTATTCTAGTTCCAGGCGGACGGGTCGTTTTGCAGTCGTCCGCACAAAGATATAAAGGAGCAGACGATATGCAAAAGACAGCCAATTTACAGGATATTTTTCTCACCAAAGCCAGAAAACAATCCATTCCCGTCACCGTTTTTCTGGTGAACGGCTTTCAGCTGCGGGGCAGCGTCACCGGCTTTGACAGCTTTACCGTGGTGCTGGATTCCGAGGGGAAACAGCAGCTGATTTATAAACATGCCATATCCACCATCGTCCCCCTGCGTCCTATTTCTTTGATGGAGGAGGCAGCGGAGGAAAACTGAAGAGGTACCCGACATGAAATCTTCCCTTCCCGTCAAGCTCATCTCTCTTGCTTTGATCCTGGCTGTGCTGGCTTACTTCGGTATGCAGGCCTACCAGTATTTTCACGACCCCTTTTCCACCACGCTGGCCTATGCCACCACCCTGGAGGATACCGTATCCGCCAACGGCTGGCTGGTCCGCGATGAGGAGATCTGCCCCAGCGGCTCCGGCGCGCTGAACCTGCTGCACACCGAGGGGGAAAAGGTGGGAAAGGGACAGGTGCTGGCCGTGTCCTACCCCAGCGAGGACGCCCTGCAAAAAGTGAAGGAACTCAACGCCGCCCAGATGCAGCTCCAGCAGCTGCAGTTTGCCCAGACGTTTTACCTGGACGCCAACGCCGCCTTGAAGCTGGACAGCTCCATCAACCAGGAGATGCTGGCCCTCCGGGGACAGCTGGGACGCTCCGATTACGCCGCGACGGAAACCGCCGCCTCCACCCTCAAGTCCCAGATCCTCAAGCGGGATTATTCCGCCGCGTCACAAGAGGAGATCATCACACGCATTCAGCAGACCCAGGCTCAGGTGGACAGCCTCACCGCTGCCCTCACCGGCGCCCAGGAGATCACCGCCAAGCAGGCGGGCATTTATTCCGCTGTGTGCGACGGCTATGAATCCGTGCTGACGCCGGAGGCTCTAACAAACATGACGCCCTCGGCGCTAAGCCACATCAAGGCGTCCGGCGCTTTTTCCAATGTGGGCAAGCTGATCTACAGCAACGTCTGGTACTACGCCGCCGCCATCTCCGCCGACGACGCCGCGCGCCTGACCGCGGGCGGGCAGACCACCCTTCGCTTTGCCAAGGGGCTGGATCTGGATATGACGGTGACGATCAAATCCATTGGGCCGGAGGAAAACGGGCAGTGTGTGGCGGTGTTCTCCTGCGACAAATACCTGTCCCAGACCACGCTGCTGCGCCATCAAGCCGCGCAGATGATCCTCAAGAGCTACGCGGGGCTCCACATTCCCGCCAACGCCCTTCGGGTCAATGAAGAGGGACAGTCCGGCGTCTACTGCTTGGTGGGGAAAACCGCCGTTTTTAAGCCGGCAAACGTGATCTATCAGGGAGAGGGCTTCTGCCTGGTGAAAGCGCCCGACGGCGTCAGCGACGCCGACTTGCTGCGTCCCGGAGATCAGGTCATCGCCAGCGCCGCCGCGCTGACGGACGGACAGGTAATTCGCTGAATACATTGATTGCATTTTGCAGGAAAGGAAGAATGTTTCATGTCTGTTGCTGAAAATATTGCTGAGATTCGCCGGAGAATGGTTTCGGCCGCCAGAGAAGTGGGCCGGAATCCCGCCGATATCCTGTTGGTGGGCGCCAGCAAAATGAACGATGCCGACGCCTGCCGGGAGGCCATTGCCGCCGGCATCGACGCCCTGGGTGAAAATCGGGTGCAGGAAATGACCGCCAAGCTGGCCCAGGACGCCTACATAGGGCGGCCCCTCTACTTTATCGGCCACTTGCAGCGAAACAAGGTCAAACAGGTGGTGGGAAAGGTGGATCTGATCCAGTCCGTGGGCTCCACGGAACTGTTGGACGAGATTGAAAAGCAGGCCGAAAAGCTGGATATCGTGCAAAATGTCCTTCTGGAGGTCAACATCGGCGGTGAGGAAGCCAAAAGCGGCTTTGCGCCGTCTGCTCTGCTGGAGGCCGCGGCTTATGCCCGGCAGCTGCCACACATCTGTGTGCAGGGACTGATGGCCATTCCACCGGTACAAACCGTTTCCCATGGAGATTTGCCCTATTTTGAAAAAGTTAAAGCCCTTTTTGTTGACATAAATGAGAAATTGTATGATAATAAAATGGTATACATCTCCATGGGCATGAGTGGCGATTTTGAGGACGCCATCCGTGCCGGTTCCAATATGATCCGTGTGGGTACGTCGATCTTCGGGACCAGATATTACGCACAAAATTGATTCGGGAGGACTTCTTATGAGTTTGATGGACGAACTGAAGAAAATTATACACCCCTATGACGACGAGGATTACGACGATAATGAGGAATTTCCCGAACCCAAGGAAGCACCTGCTTATTTTGAGGACCGCAAAGACGCCCGCAAGGAAGAAGAGCGCCGCAACAAGGTGGTCAATATCCACGCCACGGCGCAGCTGAAGGTGGTGCTGGTGAAGCCTGACCGGTTTGAAAACGCCTCCGAAATTGCCGACCATCTGCGGGAAAAGCGCACCGTGGTGCTGAACCTGGAATCCACCAACAAGGATGTGGCCCGCCGCTTGGTGGATTTTCTCTCCGGCGTGGCCTATGCCGGGGACGGAAAGATCAAAAAGGTGGCTGCCAATACCTACATCATTACGCCCTATTCCGTGGATATTATGGGAGATCTCATCGACGAGCTGGAAAGCAGCGGACTGTATCTGTAAAAGAGAAATAGAGTAACGAATACGGAGGGATTTGCATGTTGACACCTCAAGAAGTTTCCGAAAAAGCGTTTCCAAAGGCATCGTTCGGCGGGTATAATATGGCATCGGTGGACGAGTTCCTCGATGTGCTCACAGAGGATTATACTGCCCTCTACAAGGAAAATGCCGCTCTCAAGGCCAAGATGAAGGTGCTGGCTGAGAAGGTGGAGGAATACCGTGAGACCGAGGACGCGATGCGTTCCACGCTGCTGACTGCCCAGAAAATGGCAACGCAGCTGGTGCAGGAAGCTGAAACGAAAAAACAGCAGATCCTTTCTTCGGCGGCCGATGAGGCTGCCGCCAAGGTGTCCCATATACAAGCCGCCACCCGTGACGCCCAGCAGCGCCTGCAGATCGCCAAAGAAAGATTGGGCGATTACATCCGCCAGTCTCTGGAGATCGCGGAAGGACAGGCTTCTTTTCTGCGGACACTACCCGAAATGGATCTGACAGTAAAGACGCAGGAAGCCCCCGCGGCCCCCGATGCTTCGGGCGCGGCGCCGGCGGTGCCCGAGGAAAAACCGGTGGGCGAGGATACCGCCGTCTTTGAGATCGAAAAGAGCGTTTTGCAGCACTATCAAAAAGAAAGCCCCGCTCCTGCCGCGGAACAGCCCGCTTCCGAACAACCCGCTTCCGAACAGCCCGCCAAGACGGAGAACGCGGGCGAGACGGATCCCTTCGCGGAGAGCTTCAAGCTGGAGCTCAACGATTTGAAGTTCGGGCGGAACTATGACACCAAGAGCCTTAAAAAGTAAAAACTGCCCTTAAAGGGCATCTTCAAAAAGCGGCTCTTGCGGGCCGCTTTTTTATCCGGTCGATTTCATCAGAAGGAGAGAGCACTGCTTATGCTGCATACAAAACCCATTATTGCGTTTCTCTATGATTTTGATAAGACACTGTGCACCACCGATATGCAGGATTATTCGTTTATCCCCAGCCTGGGCATGACCCCTAACGAATTCTGGCACGAGGCCAACAGTTTTGGCTGGCGGGAGCATATGGACGGCATCCTGGCGTATATGTACACCATGCTCCGCAAATCAGAGGAAAAGGGCCTGCCCCTTACCAGGGAAAGCCTGGTGGAAAAGGGGCGCAATATCCAGCTCTTCCCCGGCGTCCGGGAGTGGTTTGGCCGCATCAACGCCTTTGGGGAGACGCTGGGCGTGCAGGTGGAACACTACATTCTCTCCTCCGGCCTGCGGGAAATCATCGAAGGCTCCGGCCTCGGCGGGGAATTCAAGGAGATCTACGCCAGCGAATTTTACTACAACGAAGAAGGACGTCCTGTCTGGCCCAAGCTGGACGTGAACTTTACCGCCAAGACCCAGTTTGTCTACCGCATCAACAAGGGCGTGCTGGATGTGGCCAACGACAAGGACCTCAATGCCTCCATGCCCGACGACAGCAAGCGGGTGCCCTTCACCAACATGATCTACATGGGCGACGGCCTTTCCGACGTGCCCTGCATGAAAATGATGAAGTCCTACGGCGGGCAGGCCCTTGCCGTGTATCAGGAAAGCAACCGCCTGGGCGTGGAGGATCTGCTGGCCAAGGGACGCGTGGATTTTATCTTCCAGGCGGACTACCGGGAGGGTACCGAGCTGGATGTGACGGTGAAAAACATTATTCGCAAAATGGCCATCACCGACCTGCTGACGGAAAAAAATGCCGATCAGATGAGAAACATCGGCAAGTTCGATCTGCCCTATCAGGCCAGCCTCTTTTAAAAACGGCCAAGCAGAAAAAAGTGTCCGCAGCCTTTGGCTGCGGACACTTTTTTCTGCGTTATGATAGATAGTTCAAGGGGTTCACAAACGTGTTGTTTTTCAAAACACCAAAGTGGCAGTGGTTGCCGCTGCTGATGCCGGTGGAGCCCATGCGGGCCACCTGCTGGCCCTGATATACATGGTCGCCCACACCGACGACAATGGAGCTGTTGTGGCCGTAATAGGTCATATAGCCGTTGCCGTGGTCCACCACCACCAGATAGCCAAGACCGCCGGCCCAGCCGGCCCGCACCACGGTGCCGCCGTCGGAGGCATAAACGGGCGTGCCGTAGGAACTGGCAATGTCGATGCCCTCGTGGTAGGTGGAAGCACCGGAAATACCGGTGCTGCGCTCACCGAAGTAGGAGGTGATCATACCGTGACACGGCCAGCGGAAATTGCCGGTGGGCAGCCAGGTGGGACGCTCCTTCGTGCCGCGGGCCTGGACCTCCGTCACGGGACTGGTCAGCGTGGCGGTGGAGACGATCTCCCGTTCCACTTCCTCGCCGTTGACATAGGTGACGTTGGCCATCACATCCGCCGTGCCGTATGTACCGGCGGAGATCACGGACGTGTCGCCCTGATACATACTGTCATTGTCCACATACTGCACCTCATAGGGCACCTGTTGGACATACTGCTGGCGTTCCACGTTTTTCACCGTCAGATAGGGGATGGCGTTGCTGATGGTCAGCACTTCCCCCACGGCAATCTTGCTCACGTCGTAGCCGGGGTTGGTGGCGAGAAGCTCGTCCACCGTCTTGCCGTACTGCTCGGCGATCAGGGACCAGACGTCGCCGGGCTTCACCGTGTAGGTCACTTCCCCCTGCTTGGTGCCGTTGAGCAGCTCGGCGATATAGCCCAGATTCATCATATAGGACGCATCCACATACTCCTGCCGGATCTCCACGTTTTCCTGGAAATCACAGCGCACCGTATTGGAGGTGACATAGCCTTTTTTCAGCTGCTCCAGCAGCTCTTCCAGCGCGCCGCTGTATTCCGTGGCGGCAATGCGCTCGCCGTTGACATAGAGCACATAGCCATAGTCCACAAGGCCGATGCGCTCGGAGAGCTTTTCCTCCAGCGATTCCCGGGCCTCCACGTTCTTGCGGAGCACAAGCCCTGTCTGGGTTTCCAGCAAAGAGGTGTTGATCTGATAGTCCGGCTGGCTCAACGTCTCCTGTGTCACCTGCTCCAGATCCGCCACCTGCGCTGAAATGCTGGCGCCCCGCACCACGCCCAGGCTGATGCCGTTATAACGGGTGGCGGTACCGATGGTGTAAAACGAGAGCAGCAGACCCACGGCGGCAATACACATGGCAGTGGCCAAAAAACCCACCGGATGGATCTTCATCTCTTCAAACCAAGAGCGGCGCCGGCCGCTGACGGCGATAGACCGCCGGCGATGCGTCAGAGCCATCTCCTTAAAACTGCCGCCCACACGGGGCAGCGACCCCCAGGCAAACAAAAGAAGCTGCAAAACCGGATGATCCGATTCCGGAAAAGACAGTTCCCGCTTTTCCGCCACCACTCGGCGCCAGCTGCGCCGGGCATGCAGATAAAACGCCTTCATCCACCGCCCCAGTTTCCGGAAAGCGCGCTGAATGTCCAGGTCAAACCAGTCCGGATGCTCCTTGCGATACCAGGCCCAGTCTTTCAGACTCTCTTTCAGCCGCGTCCAAAAGGAAACTTTTGGCTGAGAAGTCAGTTCCTTATCTGATTGTATCGTTTGATGTTCATTCATGCTGAGTTAGACCACCTAAAAGTTACAAAATCGTTACAAATCGTATCATACCTTTTTTTTGCGCCCACGTCAAGGTTTTTTTACCTTTTTGGCGTAAATTGGTCACGATTATCCTGCCTTTTTCCTTTGGTTCCAAAGAAAACCATGCAAAAGAAAGAGGCGGAAAAACCGCGGCTCACCCGCGGAAAGAGAAAAACAAAAAGAGAGCATCGCCAAGCCCCCTTGAACGGTGCGCTCTTTATCAAGTAGACAAGGCCTGTCAGTCTGGAAGGCCAGTCATCCAAAGGGGGATCACCTGGATCACCGGCACCTCATAGGGATGCACCGCCTTGACAGCCATTACCACGGCTGCTACCGTCTCCCGGGGACAGGTGACCTCCACCTTCACCTCCGGCGCGGTACACAGGACATTTTCTTTCCCCTGATAGGGATCGCTCCCCGGCAGAGGCCGCCAGCAGCTGGTCACGGGACTGTAAGACAGACAACTGTCATAGCAGCCCATATGGCCGGCATCCACGCTTTGCAGCGCCTTTTGCAAAACGGACAGATGGGTCCGGGGAATGAAGATCTCCACCTTGCAGTAGGCAAACGCCGGAACGTCTTCTTTCATGGCTGAGTGTCCTTTAATTCCTGCAAATATTTATACAGCGTGGGCTGGGCAATGTGCAAAAGCTCGCACACGGTGGCGGTGGCGCCCCGGGCTGCGAACACGCCCCGATCGTTCAGCCGCCCGATGAGCCGCAGCTTCTCTTCCCGGGAGTCGATGTCCAGCGGCTTGCTGCGCTCCATCTCCTGCAGGATCATCTTCATCAGCACATCGTCCAGCGTATCCTTATCCGGGTCCGGCGTCTGCGTCAGCGGCACGCCGCCGATGAGCGCTGTGAGCTGCTCTTGCAGATGCAGATAGGCGCTGATGTCCTGATTGACGCACAGCGTGTAGTCCACACCGCCGCCTTCACCCCGCACAAAAAAGCTGGAGGACTTCAAGGGATTCCCCTGCCGGCTGAAGCTCTTGTAGCCGGAACAAAAATCACTGCCCTGGGCCGCCGACTGCCGGGACAGCAGCTCCATGGAGGTGCGCTGCTCCACCATCCCGGCCTCCCGGCCGGTAATATAGCCGTTGGCGATCCAGAGAATCCGCCCCTCACTGTTGTGAAGCACGATCTCCGTCTCTTCCCCCAATGTCTGTGCCAAAAAGGCGCAAAGCCCTTTGAGCAAGCCTTCTTTTCCGTCTTCCATGTTCTCCCACGCCCTTATCCTGCCATTTCAGCTGTATTTTTTGTTTCCAGTATAATCGCTCTTGACAAACAAATCAAGCGGGGATAAAATACAGATATAAAATTTTTATACAAATATATTTTTTTTACACATTTTACACAATCGGACGGAGGGGCGCTATGGAAAATGCATGGCAGAAGCTGACGCGGGGAAGCAAGAACTTTGTGCTTCTGGGGGAAGCCGGCTGCGGCAAAAGCGAGATCGCCATGGCGCTGGCGCTGTATTTGATCGGGACACAGGAGCGGCCCGTCCATTTTTTTGATATGGATCAGACCAAGCCTCTTTTTCGGTCCCGGGATGCCCGGGCTGTGCTGGAAGAGGCGGGGGTCGTCTTTCACTTTGAGGAGCAAAAGGCCGACGCCCCCACGCAGGTGGGCGGTGTTGTGCCGCTTTTGCTGGATCAGGAGGCGCTGGTAGTGATGGACGTGGGCGGCAGCGACACCGGCGCCCGGCTCATCGGCGGGCTTTCCCATCTGACGGGGCGGGAGGAGACGGCGGTCTTCTATGTGGTGAACGTCTACCGCCCGTGGAGCGGCGACATCCTGGCGGTGGACGGCACGCTGTCCGCCGTTTTGAAAGCGGCACGGCTGCGGAAATTCCGTCTGGTGGCCAACCCCAATCTGGGAATGGAGACCACCGCCGGGGAATTTCTCCGGGGCCTTGAAAAAACGGTGGAGATGCTCTCGCCCTATGCCTCTGTGGAGGCGGCTTTCGTGAAGGAGAGCCTGTACGACGAGGTGTCCGCCGGGACACAGCTGCCGGTGCTGGCGCTGCGGCCCCTGTTAAGCTACCCCTGGACACAGGCGTGAAAAACGGCCCACGCCCTTCGTCAACAGAATCATACATAAGGAGGAACTGAAAATCATGGCAGAAGTCACCATCCGCACCGAAAGCTGCAAGAGCTGCCTGTACTGCGTCAAGTTCTGCCCCAAGGGCGTGTTGGCGGCAGGCGAGAACGTCAATTCCAAGGGCTATCCCTATGTGGTGGCCGTCCACCCGGAGAACTGCATCGGCTGCGCCATCTGCGCCGGCATGTGCCCCGACGCAGCCATCGAAGTATATAAATAAGGAGGAAAAGGCAATGGCAAGAAAATTTATGAAGGGCTGCGAGGCTATTGCGGAAGCGGCCGTTCGTTCCGGCTGCCGGTTCTTTGCCGGCTATCCTATCACCCCGCAAAATGAAGTGCCGGAATATCTGGCCCGGCGGCTGCCCGAGGTGGGCGGCACCTTTGTTCAGGGCGAGAGCGAAGTGGCGTCCATCAACATGGTCTACGGCGCCGCCCAGACCGGCACCCGCGCCATGACCTCCTCCTCCAGCTGCGGCATCAGTCTCATGAGCGAAGGCATCTCCTTTATGGCCTCCGCCCGCATTCCCATGGTCTACGTTAACGTCCAGCGGGGCGGACCCGGCATCGGCGCCATTCAGCCCGCCCAGCAGGACTATGCCCAGGCCACCCGCGCCAGCGGCAACGGCGGCTTCCGCATGATGGTGCTGGCTCCCGCCACGGTGCAGGAAGCCGCGGATATGACCTACGCCGCCTTTGACTATGCCCAGCGGGACCGTAACCCCGTGCTGGTGCTCACCGACGGCGTGATAGGCACCATCATGGAGCCTGTGGAGCTGCCCGATTCCCGCTCCGCCGAAGAGGTGGCAAAGCTGAAAGAGGACTGCCGCCCCTGGGCGCTGGTGGGTCACGACCCCGAAAAGGAGGAGCGCTCCTTTATCTCGCCGGGCCACTGGTCCACCAAGGCGCAGGAAAAGACCTGTCTGGACAACGCCGCCCTTTACGAGTCCTGGAAGAAAGACGTGCAGGTGGAGGAGCTGTACCTGGACGACGCCCAGGTGGTGGTCACTGCCTACGGCATCTCCGGCCGTATCGCCCGCTCCGCTGTGAAGCTGCTGCGGAAGGAGGGACTGAAGGTGGGCTTTATCCGCCCCAAGACGGTCTCCCCCTTCCCCTACGAGTCCTTTGAAAAGCTGGATTACAAGCGCGTCCGGGCCATCCTGGACGTGGAAATGTGCATCCCCGCGCTGATGGCGGAGGACGTGAAGCTGGGCGTGTTGGGCCGTTGCCCCATCGAGACCTGCCTGCACGCCGGCGGCGAGATCATGAGCCGCGAGGAGATCATGGACGCCGTCAGAACACTCTGCGCGAAGTAAGGAGGCAGCCAAAATGGAAAAAGTATATGCCCGTACCAAGACATTTAAAAAAGAGATGGTCTCCGGCTTCTGCCCCGGCTGTATGCACGGCACCGTCTTTAAACTCATCGGCGAGGTGCTGGAGGAACTGGACGTGGTGGACAAAACCACGCTGGTGCTGGGCGTGGGCTGCTGCGGCCTGGCCATGGAATATGTGACCTACGACAACACCACCTCTCCCCACGGCCGCGCCTGCGCCGTGGCCACCGGCATCAAACGCTCCACACCCTCCAACGTGGTCTACACCTATCAGGGCGACGGCGACCTGGGCGCCATCGGTCTGGCGGAGACCATGTCCGCCGCCAACCGGGGCGAGAATTTTACCGTCATCTTCGTCAACAACGGCATTTACGGCATGACCGGCGGCCAGATGGCACCCACCACTCTCGTGGGCATGAAGGCCACCACCGCCCCCAACGGCCGCGATCCCAAGGAACACGGCTACCCCATGCATATGTGCGAGATCCTCAACCAGCTCACCGCCCCCTACTATCTGGAGCGCACCAGCTGCAACAATCCCGCCAACGTCCGCAAGACAAAAGCCGCCATCAAAAAGGCCTTTGAGAATCAGCTGGCCGGCAAGGGCTTTTCCATGGTGGAGATCGTCACCTCCTGCCCCACCAACTGGGGACTCAGCCCGCTGGACGCTTTGGATTTTATCAATGACAAGATGCTCAAGGAGTTCCCCCTGGGCGTCATCCGCGATAGAAGCAAGGAAGAGGAGGGCAAGTAAGATGGAAAGAAATCTGATGGTAGCCGGCTTCGGCGGCCAAGGCGTGATGCTCCTGGGCAAGATGCTCTCCTACGCCACCTGCGAGGCCACCGACAAGAACGTGACCTTCTTCCCCTCCTACGGCGCCGAGCAGCGCGGCGGCACCGCCAACTGCTATGTGGTCATCTCCGACGAGGAGGTGGGCGCGCCCCTGGGCGACGCCCTGGACGATCTCATCGTGATGAACGATCCCAGCCTCAACAAGTTCCTCTATAAGCTGGTGCCCGGCGGCACACTGTTCATCAACAGCTCCATCGTCACCAGCCGCATGGAGCGCACCGACATCAAGGTGGTTTCCGTCTCTGTCACCGAGATGGCGCTGGAGATGGGCAATCCCAAGGTGCTGAACATCATCATGCTGGGCGCCTACATCGGCTATACACAGGTAGTGCCTGAGGACGTGGTGCTGAACACCATTGTCAATCAGCTGGGCAAAAAGCCCGCCATGATCCCGCTGAACAAAGAGGCGTTCGCCAAAGGCCTGGCCATCGGTAAGGCCGCCAGAATCTGAAAAAACAGGGGCACAGGGAAAATGAGATAAAAATTCCCTATGTCCCCGTTTTCTGTTATACTGATCCACACAAACTGACACAAATGATTGCGGAGGTATTCCCTATGAAACAGCGCAGCCGGTGGAGCTATGTGGCGGCGGGCGTGGTGGTCCTGCTTTTCGCGGGCCTTGTCTACGCCTGGAGCGTCATGTCCGTTCCCATTGCCGCCGAATTTCCCCAGTGGACCAAGGCACAACTCTCTTTAGCTTTTACCATCGTGATGATTGTCTTTTGCCTGGGCCAGCTCCTGTGCGGCGTGCTGGGAGGCAAAATGTCCGCCAGAGTCAACGTGTGGGTGGCCGCCGTGTGCTTTTTGGCGGGCTTTTATCTGGCGTCCCGGGCACAGTCGCCCCTGGCGCTGTATCTGGCTTTCGGCGTTTTGTGCGGCCTTGGCTCCGGCCTTGCCTACAACGCCGTGGTGAGCACCGTGGTGCGGTGGTTTCCCGACAAGCCCGGCTTTATCTCCGGCGTGCTGCTCATGGGCTTTGGCATCGGCAGCTTCATCGTGGGCAAGCTTTACCAGGCCTGGACCCCGGCCTATGTGGGGGGCTGGCGCCTCTCCTTCGTGGTCATGGGCATTGTCATCTGCGTGGTGCTGGCCCTCTGCGCCTTCTTTTTCGAGGTGCCGGGGAAGGATTTCAAGGCGCCGGCGGGACAGAAGAAAACAGTCGTCTGCCGGGAGGACTGCCGCCCTGCCGTGATGCTGCGGCGACCCGCCTTCTGGCTGTACTATGTGTGGGCCATCGCCCTCAGCGCCGCGGGTCTGGCCCTCATCAGCCAGGCCAGCTCCATCGTCCGGGAGATTGACCCAGCGGTGGCGCCGGGCGCCGTGGCCACCATCGTGGGACTGATCTCTGTTTTTAACGCCATCGGCCGAGTGCTCTTTGGCGGGATGTACGATAAGCGGGGCAGAAGTCTTTCCATGCAGCTGGTGAACGTATTGTTCCTGATTACAGCGGCTATTTTGCTCTTTGCCCTCAAAAATGGCAGCGTGGCGGTGCTGGTGGCGGGCTTTATCGTGGCGGGACTGGGCTACGGCGGCGTGACGCCCACCAACTCGGCTTTTATCCGCAGCTATTTTGGCCCCGCCAACTACCCCATCAACTTCCCGCTGGTGAACTCCAACCTGATCATCGCTTCTTTCGGCAGCACGGTGGCAGGGGCGCTCTTTGACAAAAGCGGTTCTTACAGCGCCACATTTTTGCTGATCGTGGCGCTGGCGGCGGTGGGCATTTGCTGCTCGCTGGGTATTTCACTGACGGATAAACGGTCAAAACAGTAATATTGCGAAGCGGACGGGACGAGTCTTTCTTGTAAAATTTGGCAGAGGCGGAGAAATTCGCCTCTGTTTTTTGGAGGTTTGCACATTTACTTTTTGTATAAAGAAAGGTACACTATACCTACTGTAATGGTTACAGGATAGCAGAGAGAGTAGAAAGAATAGAGAGAATGGGTGATTGCATTGTCCACCGACTTTTCCCGCACCCTTTCCCTGCTGCGACAGGAAAAGGGGATCAGCCAGCGCAAGGCGGCAGTTGCGCTGGGTATCTCACAAGCACTATTGAGCCACTATGAAAACGGCATTCGGGAACCAGGCCTTGCCTTTGTGGTCAAGGCCTGCGATTATTACCATGTGTCCAGCGACTACCTGCTGGGACGCACCTTGTCCCGCGACGGCGTCATTATTGACGCTTCGGAAATTTATGATTCCAGCGCGGAAAAGGGTACACTGAAAGGCAGCATCATGGCCACGCTGCAAAAGAAGCTGGTGGTGAACACCGTCAGCGTTCTTTTTGACCTGCTGGGCAAGCTGGGCTCCCGGGAGGCCATCACCGGCGCCGGCGACTATCTCAGCGACGCCCTGTATCAGCTGATGCGGCATCTGTACCGCCGGGCCGGCGGCAATGAGGACTTTTTTGCCACCGGCGCCGCCGCCTTCAACGCGGGGCTGATCTCGGCAGATATGGCCCTGAGCAAAGCACAGTATATCACGGCCCTCGACGCCTGCGGCGAAGACGACTTTCCGGAGATCACCTCCGACAGCATTACCACCGCCTATCCGGGCCTGAACCAGAGCGTGGCGCAGGTGATCCATACCACCGAAGAGCGCAGCAAGGATTTGCTGTGATCCATATTCATTTTTGAGGTAACATCTATGATCGAACAGTCCAAAATTCGCAATTTCAGCATCATTGCCCACATTGACCACGGCAAGTCCACCCTGGCCGACCGGCTTTTGGAGCTGTGTCACGCGGTTCCGGAGCGGGAGATGGCCAATCAGCTGCTGGACAACATGGATCTGGAGCGGGAACGGGGCATCACCATCAAGTCCCGCGCTGTCCGGTTGAGCTATGAGGCACATGACGGCCAGACCTACGAGCTCAACCTCATCGACACCCCGGGCCATGTGGATTTCAACTACGAAGTGTCCCGGTCGCTGGCCGCCTGCGAGGGCGCGGTGCTGGTGGTGGACTCCACCCAGGGCGTGGAGGCCCAGACGCTGGCCAACACCTATCTGGCTATGGAGCACGATCTGGAGATCGTGCCGGTCTTCAACAAGATCGACCTGCCCGCCGCCGACCCGGCCAAATCCAAGCAGGAGGTGGAGGATATCATCGGTCTGCCCGCCATGGACGCGCCGGAGATATCCGCCAAGCTGGGCACCAACATCGAAGCCGTGCTGGAAGAGATCGTGAAGAACATCCCCGCGCCCTCCGGCGACCCGGCGGCTCCCTTGCAGGCGCTGGTGTTTGACAGCCAGTACGACCCCTATGTGGGCGTCATCGTCTATTTCCGGATTCGTCAGGGCGCCGTCCACAAGGGCATGACCGTCCGCATGATGGCCACCGGCGCCCAGTACACCATTCTGGAGTGCGGCTACTTAAAGCCGCTGGGCTATGAGCCCGCCGACGCGCTCCAGGCCGGCGAGGTGGGCTATTTCACCGCTTCCATCAAAAATGTGAAGGACACCCAGGTGGGCGACACCATCACCGGCACGGAAAATCCTGCCAAAGAGCCGCTGCCCGGCTACCGCCCGGCCCAGTCCATGGTCTACTGCGGTATCTACACCGAAGACGGGTCCAAGTATCCCGACCTGCGGGACGCGCTGGAAAAATTGCAGCTCAACGACGCTTCTTTGACCTTCGAGCCGGAATCCTCCGTGGCTCTGGGCTTCGGCTTCCGCTGCGGCTTTTTGGGGATGCTCCATATGGAGATCATTCAAGAGCGGCTGGAGCGGGAATTCAATTTGGATCTCATTACCACGCTGCCCTCCGTCATCTACCATGTCTACAAGACGGACGGCTCCCTGGTAAAGGTGGATAACCCCCACAATTACCCCAACCCGGCCTCCATCGAACACGCCGAGGAGCCTTATGTGAAGGTGTCCATCATCACACCCCAGGAATATGTGGGCAACATTATGCCCATGTGCCAGGACCGGCGGGGCGAGTTCAAGGATATGCAGTATTTGGACACCCATCTGGTGGAGCTGCACTATCAGATGCCCCTCAACGAGATTATCTACGACTTTTTTGACACGCTCAAGGCCAACACCAAGGGCTACGCGTCGCTGGACTATGAGCTCTCCGGCTATCACACCAGCGAGTTGGTGAAGGTGGATCTGATGCTCAACGGGGATCAGGTGGACGCACTGAGCTTCATTGCCCACAAGGAAAAGGCCTATCCACGCGCCCGGCGGCTGTGCGAAAAGCTGAAGGACAACATTCCCCGCCAGCTCTTCGAGGTGCCGGTGCAGGCCGCCATCGGAGGACGTATCATTGCCCGGGAGACGGTGAAAGCCATGCGCAAGGATGTGCTGGCCAAGTGCTACGGCGGCGACATTACCCGGAAGAAAAAACTGCTGGAAAAGCAAAAAGAGGGCAAGAAGAAAATGCGGAATTTGGGAACCGTACAGGTGCCAACGGAAGCATTTATGGCGGTACTCAAGCTGGATTCGGATTAAGAGGGCATTTTCTGCTTGCCCTCATCGCCGCGGGCGCGGCGTACAAGTGTTTTGCAAAAACCTTGAAAGGGGCGGAATTCACTTCCGCCCCTTTTGACTGTATCAGGGCTCTCTGCAAAAGCGGAGCTTTTGGAGGGAAAACAAGAAGAAAATGCGGAGTTTGGGAACCGTACAGGTGCCAACGGAAGCATTCATGGCGGTGCTCAAGCTGGATTCGGATTAAATGCAAAAAGAGAACGGACAGGATTTTTCCCGTCCGTTCTCTTTTTGGGCTTTTTTATTTGCCGCGCGTCAGTCGGTCTCTCCGTATAAAAAGACGTCCAGATCTTCCTGCTTGAGGCGAAAGGTATAGGTTCCTGTGGCGCAGAGCCTGCCCGAACCGTCTGTGACCTGTGTGGCAAACACCGTGATATTCCGTCCCCGCTGCAAAAGCGTGGCCTTGGAATAGAGCTTCTTACAGTCGGCGGCGGCGCTGAGATAGTGGATGTCACAGTTGATGGTGCGGCACACCGCGCCCCGGGAGCAGGCGGCTGTGCCGGATACCTGATCCATCATGGTGCAAAGACAGCCGCCGTGGACAATGCCCAGCGGGTTGCCGCTGTCGGGGGCAACGGCTAGCTCCCCTTCCGCCCAGCCGTCGCCCACAGCGGTGACGCGTATATGGTTATAGGTGGTAAACGTGCCGGGATGGTTGACCCGGGCCATCAGTTTTTCATAAAAAAGAGCCGTTTCCTGTTCGCTTAATGCTTCCCACTGCCGCATGGTAGATCTCCTTTATGCAATGCGTTATTTGGCTCATTATAGCCCCCTCAAAAGAAAAATTCAAGTAAGACCCAGCAAAACGGCCGCCCCATGCACCGCAACGCAGAGAATAAAGCCCATGACGGTGGGCAGCAGGATGCCTACCATCGTCCATTTTAGGCTGCCGGTTTCCCGGTACAACGTGAGGCAGGTGGTGCCACAGGGAAAGTGCAAAAGGCACAAAAGCATGGTGCAAAGGGCGGTGATACCCGTCCAGCCGTTGGCGGTCAGAAGTCCTTGCAGCTGGGAAAGGCTGTCATAGGAGGTAAGAGTCCCGGTGGCCAGATAGCCCATGAGCAAAATGGGCATAACGATCTCGTTGGCGGGAAAACCCAGCAGGAAGGCCAGCACGATCATGCCGTCCACGCCCATGAGATGCCCCAGCGGGTCCAGCCACTCCGCCGCCAGATGTAAAAGCGAAGCGCCGCCCACCGTCACGTTGCCCATGATCCAGATAAAAAGCCCCGCCGGGGCCGCTACTGTCACCGCCCGGCCCAGAACGAACAGCGTGCGGTCCAGAATGGAGCGGACGATCACCTTCCCCAACTGAGGCCGGCGATAGGGCGGCAGCTCCAGGGAAAAGGAGGAGGTCTCACCCCGCAAGAGCGTTTTGGTGAGGAATTTTGAGGCCAGCAGCGTCATACATACAGAGAAGAGAATCGCACAGACGAAAAGCCCCGTGGCGGTGAGCGAATTGCCAAGCCCCGCGCCGCCCGCAAAAAACAACGTAATCAGCACAATCAGCGTGGGAAAACGCCCGTTGCAGGGGACAAAGGAGTTGGTGAGCATGGCCACCAGACGCTCCCGGGGGCTGTCAATGATGCGGCAGCCAGTGACGCCGCAGGCGTTGCACCCAAATCCCATACACATCGTCAGGGACTGACGGCCGTGGGCGCCTGCGGCGCGAAAAAAGTGATCCATGTTGAAGGCCACCCGGGGCAGATACCCGGCATCCTCCAAAAGAGTGAACAACGGAAAGAAAATGGCCATGGGCGGCAGCATCACCGACACCACCCACGCCACCGTCCGGTAGACGCCGTCCACCAATGCTCCGGAGAGCCAGACCGGCAGCCCCCGCAGAAAACAGCGCAGCGGCTCCTGCCAGGAAAACAGCAGATCGCTGAGAAGCTGGGACGGCTTGTTGGCCCCATAAATGGTCAGCCAGAAAATGCTCGCCAAAAGCAGCAGCATGGCGGGAATGCCCGTGCGGCGGGAGAGAAACAGCCGGTCCAGACGCCGGTCCCGGCCGTGGGCCGCCTTTTCGTCCCCGGCGACACAGGCGTCTGCGATCTCGCAGGCACGCCGGGTCACCGCCGACACCAGCGAGTCCCGCAGGGCTTCCCCGGTGAGACCCGCGTCCGAGAGCACCTCCACCGCCCGGGGCAGGGCCTCCGCCACCTTCTGATTTTCCAGCAGGGCCTGACAGCTGCCATTTTGCTGCAAAAGCTGCAGGGCACACCACCGGGAATCCTGCCCATGAGGCACGGCTATGGCCACCGACGGCTCCAGACGGGAAAGAGCCCGCTCCACCGGCAGATCATAGGTAAGGATCTTTCCCTTTTTGGCGCGGGGCTGCACTGCGGCAGCCCCCAAAGCGTCTTTCAGCACCGGCAGCCCCTCGCCGCTGCGGGCCGCGGTACCTACCACCGGAACGCCCAGCAGTGCCGAAAGCTTTTCCAGGTCGATCTCCAGACGCTTTTTTTTCGCCTCGTCCAGCAGATTGACGCACAGCACCATGGGCCCCGCGGCTTCCCGCACCTGTAAGACAAGGTTCAGATTCCGCCGCAAGCAGGTGGCGTCCGCTACCACCAGCGTGACGTCCGCGTCGCCCGAACACAGATAGTCCCGGGCGATCTCCTCTTCGGGAGAATTGGCGAACAGCGAATAAGTACCCGGCAGATCTGTCAGGCGATAGGCGGTACCCTGCCAGTGATAGACCCCGCCCGCCAGTTCCACCGTCTTTCCGGGCCAGTTGCCCGTGTGCTGGTGCATTCCCGTCAAACCGTTGAAAATGGTGGACTTCCCCACGTTGGGATTGCCCGCCAGCGCGATGGTATAGGTTTTTTCTGTCTGCACGACCCTACCCCCTTGCCGCAGTCTTTCCTTTCAGCGTATGCGGCGCCTGCCGTCCGGGTGACAGAAAAATAAAATTCAGAAGACCGATCAAGGGAGGAAATAATGTCCGATTTTTGGAATATTGCCGCCGTGGCCACCATAGCGGGCGTGGGCGGCACAGGGCTTGGCGGGGCATTGGCCGCCGTTTTCAGGAAAGAGTCCCAGCGCACCATCAGCCTGCTTTTGAGCTTTGCGGCGGGGGTCATGGTGAGCATCGTCTGCTTCGACCTGCTGACCAATGCCGTCGCCCCGGAGGGGGGTGCGCCCCATGTGATGCCTGCCATCGTGGGAACGCTGGCAGGCTACATCGCCATCAGCGCCCTCAACTGGCTGATCCGACACGGCCGCGGCGCCCGGCGCAGCACCGCCCGGCCCCCGCTTTTCTGGGCGGGCCTGGTAATGGCGGCGGCCATCGCCCTGCACAATATGCCGGAGGGCATGGTCATCGGCGCCTCCTTTGCCGCTGTGACACGGGGAGGACTCCTCACCGCCGCCGTCATCGGCGCCCACAACATTCCGGAGGGGATGGCGGTGGCGGTGCCGCTGATCTCCGGCGGCATGGGCCGTTTCCAGGCGGTGGCGGTCACGGCGGCCAGCGGTCTTCCCACTGTACTGGGCGCCATGCTGGGGTACTATCTGGGCACCATGAGCCCCGCCATGCTGACGCTGTCGCTGAGCTTTGCCAGCGGCGCCATGCTGTATGTGGTGTTCGGGGAGCTGCTGCCGGAGGCACTGGATCTCTGGCACTCCCAGGCACCGGCTTTTGCCGCCGTGCTGGGGATGCTGCTGGGGATGTTGTTGATCTACGCCTGAAAAAAGACGCCTCACCCTTTTCCCGCAGACGGCATATATTGCCGTGAGGTGTTGCAATCTATGACAATTCATGTGGTGAAAGAGGGAGAGACCCTGGCCTCCATCGCGGGGCAATATGGCATATCAGAGACTCTGCTGAGCCGGGAAAATCAGGTGCCGCCCTCCGGCGCGCTGGCCGTGGGCCAGACGCTGGTGGTGGTGCAGCCCACACAATTACACACCGTACAGCGGGGAGAGAGCGTCTACGACATTGCCAAACAGTACGGGATTTCCGTCAACACACTGTATCAGAACAACTACTTTCTCCACGGCCTGCCCACTATCATACCGGGGGAAACACTGGTGATTTTCCGGGAGGGGGAAAAACTGGGCACGGCGGGCATCAACGGCTATGCCTACCCCTTTGTGGATGAGGCACTGCTGGACTCGTTCCTGCCCTACATGACCTACCTGACGCCCTTTACATACGGCATTTCCCCGGAGGGCGACCTGCTGCCCCTCAATGACGCGCCACTACTCTCGGCCGCCGGGCGGTACGGCGCAAAAACGTTCATGCACCTGTCCACCTTCACGGAAGAGGGCGGCTTCGACAGCGAGCGGGCGGTGCTGGTGCTCACGGATCAGGCAGTGCAGCAAAAACTCATCCAACAGGTGGAGGCAACGCTGCGTGCCAAGCGGTACTATGGACTGGACGTGGACTTCGAGTTCGTTCCCGGAGAGCAGCGGCAGGCCTACGCCGACTTCATCACGGCGCTGCGTCAGGAGCTCAACCCTCTGGGCTATCCCGTGGTGGTGGCGCTGGCGCCCAAGAGCAGCGCCGATCAGAAAGGCCTTTTATACGAGGCGCACGACTATGCCCTTTTGGGGGCGGCGGCCAACGCCGTGCTTCTGATGACCTATGAGTGGGGTTTTACATATTGACAACTATGTTATAAGCAATACAGCCCCGCAGGAGCAACATACTCCCGCGGGGCTGTCAATAGTTTTCACATTGTATTTGGAATTCCTGCTGATTAATTTAGCGAAGAAGAAGGAATGTCCAACTGGCATTGCCCAGCAAACCGTCAGCACCAAGGCCGTGATCGCGCTGCATTTGCAACAGGCCGGACTCCATCCGAGGGCCAAACAGATCATCACACGGGCCGTCATAATAGCCCTTAGCTTTCATCAGCACCATTGCAGCATATACATCAGCACCCCGGTCTCCTCGGCGGAGCATTCTCAGTTTAGCCATGTCAAAAACCTCACTTTCTTTTTCAACAGATGTGCCAGAATCGGGCACAGGCTCAGTCGTGTAATCTTTGTTGCAGTAGTCCAGATCCACATTGCCGGCAATGCCGGGAACGGATCCGCTGCTGGTATACTGCCAGATTGCCACATCATCGATGTTGCAGGTATCATTGTACCAGGCATACCACAGATCAAAGCCGGAAAGTGCGTCCATGTCGAACATGCGCCGGCTGTAGTCCAGATTGGTGTAGTTTGCCGGATGAGCGCCACCGGCTGCCACCGTATCGCAGAAAGATACGGCCATCTGCGTGGCCAGCGCCTTATCGATCGTCACGCCGCACTGCCGGGCGTAGCGCACGGTATCGTACTCCAGATCGTAGCACACCGGGAGATCAAGCTTGTGCGGTCTAACAGCCGCCATAGCTTGTTGCGCCTCCTGTGCGGCCTCCTGTGCCGTCAGGGCGTAGGAGAACCAGTATACGCCTACCGGGATACCTACGCGGTTGCACTCGTCAATATTGCGGGCAAACTGATTGTCCAACTCGTCTCCATATCCGGCACGGATAATCGCGAATTGGATACCGGCTGCCTTGACGGCATCCCAGTCAATCACGCCCTGCCATGAGGAAACATCGATACCCTTACTTGCCAATGTAGCCACCACCTTCCAGCTCCGCCACCACAGACTTGATTTCGGCGGTGTGATCCGCCTGGATCTGCTTGGCATCTGCTACGGTGATGCCCACCGCTGCGGCCACCTTTTCCGGGGAGTAGCCGTAGGCAAAGCCCTTGATGGCCTCAAACATGATGATATTACTCATTGCTCGTGCCTCCTGTTAGCTGCTTGGCCACCTGATTGATTCCGGTGGCGGCAAGGCCGCTCACAACACCCACAGCGATAGCAGTGATATAATCAGTGGCCGGGAAATCTGGCATCCCACAGCGCAGCGCCACAGCGCCCAGAATGGCACCAACGACACCCGCAATGCAGGGAATCCACTTATTATCAATTCCAGTCGCCTTTACGATCTGACCGATCAGATAGCACAGCACCGTGATGGCTGCCACGCTTGCAATTCCAAAGTCCATTATGTATTCCTGCCTTTCTGCTGGCCCTCAAGGTCAGCGATCCGATGATTGATTACTTTTACCTGCTCCTCCATCACTGGCACCCGCCGGGCGAAGTTGTTGTGCTCCCGCACCTCACGGGTCAACTCCTCCAGTTTTGCGTCGGTGACAGCCTGCGTTTTACCGTTGCTGATCAGCACACCGACCAGCGTCATGCCGCCTGTAATGATTGCCACAACGATTTCTGCACTCATGGCTTTTTCCTTTCGAGTATGTGGATTTTTAGTAGCCTTAAATGTCAAATATAAATGTACCCTTTACAGTCCGAATGTCTGTATTTCCTCCAATAGGAATTGCCTTTACAGATCCATCTGGAAGTACATCCACCGATACAATGCCGCTGTTATTGGCATCAAAAGCCAGGCCGTAATTATGTGGGTTCGATGGCCTAAAGCCCTCAGGTAATGTAGCGATAGTAACGTATGCGCTCGTTGTAATCGTTGCATTCGCAACAGCGCTTATGCTCAAAACCACACGGCCAAACTTGTCTTTTGTATAATAGGATGTGGCCCACTGATTTGACCACCCAGACGCAAATTGCAGATTATTTTTGATGGAATTTTTTATATCTGACAATTGATTACACAATAGATATAATGCATCTACCGATGTAATACTTAATCCATTTATTTTTACGCGGTATAGAGGCATCTGGTGCAGCGCATCACCAGCACTCAGATCCCCTGTCGTCACGACGGGATCGACGGCTGTTACACCTGCCTCACCCTTTACCACCACCACGGACGCTGTTTCAACGCCGGTGGACGTATTTTTACTGTACTGTAAGCAGATGATGTCATTTCGATACATGCCCGCGGTACAGTTTGCGATCACAGCGTCCTCTGTGCTACCGGGCGCAATCGAGATATGAGCTCCCTGCATCATCGCATCTCCTGATGCAATGGACACCTTATTGTTTGTTACGATTGTCGCCGCAAATTTGTTGCCTGTATTAAGCACATAATCGGCATTTCCGACGATGCCACAGTTTCCCAGGCGCACTTTTTCAGCGGTGATATGGCTGGATCCCGCGTAGCCAGTTACCAAATCGATACTCATATTGATCCCTCCAATTTATACTGGATATCCACCGCTCCGGTGTCGTCCACTTTGATGATTTTCCCGGTGATCGGCTGCGCCATGCTCATGCCGGTGATCCGATCACGGCCGCCGACGATGTCACCGATCTCTGCGTCGATGCTGTTGATTGCCATGGACATTTTTTTGTAGCTGCACAACGCGCTAAGTTTTTCGCTCCCCTTTTGGATCAATACAGCGGCATTGTCTGCTGAGCTATAATCATATATGGCCACACGATCCGCAAGGCCGGTATAATACTGTGTTGTCCCGATGCTGCCGTCCGCCTGCACATACAGGTGGACAACCGTTCGCTCCGTCAGTTCGCCCTTTCCAAGGCAGATTAGATGCGTCGTACCCATCCGGCTGTCCTGAGTGCTAAAATCCAGTTTATTGTCCTGGCTCAATTCGATTTCTGACGAATAGTCAATGATAGGGACTGCTGAGATCACAACGCTGATGGCGCTACCGGCTGCGCCCTCCCGCACCTCAATTTTCAGCCGCGCCCCGACGGAGAGGAGCATCTTGGTGAGGCCATCAAGCAACGTACAGTATCGATCAAATGCGTAATTTGTCAGCGTAAATCCGGAGATCTCCGTGCTTGCCATGACCAATGGCCCAAGGCTGGATCCAATCAGCGTATTTATGATGTTGTTGGCATCGCCACTTACCGTGCGGTAGGCCGATCCACTGGGAGGCTCGATTACTTTTTGTGCCAGCAGACCCCGCCATGTCCATCCCTTATAGGTGCAAGTAGAGGACTTGGTGGATGTATCCAATCGCTCAAGGATCCCACCAAGCTCAGTGCCAGGAGCAAAAAATAGATAGCCCATGCGGTAATTAAGCAATTGATAGGTAATGTCAGCAAAAACAATTTCAAAATCGTTGGTATCGCCTATATCGATGTCGATGGATTCAAATTCAGTCAAAAAGCCAATCTCCATGCCGGATGTACAGGCTACTACAAAATCCACTTTGGCACCGAGCCTTTCTGCCGAAGGACGATTTCAACGGCGTACTGCCCATTTTTGGTAATGTCGACATTTCCCGCGGGAACTTTATCAAATACCGACTGCGTTTTATTTCTGGAATTAAATTTGTTCAGGCGCGTGCCATTGGATTGCACCTGATAGACTGTTCCAGCTGCGGAGTCGATCTCCAGGTATTCGTCCACCGCTATTACAGCAGTTACACCATAGGGATGCCCGCCGATCCGTACAATAGGATTTGTGGCAGGTCCGAATACCCGCAGGCGGAAATCACAAGGCTCAATCCCCACATTTTGGGTATGGACAATGGACTCCAAATCACACCAAAAATCATTTTCAGCTCCGGTAAATGGGAAATCTGCGATCTGCTGCACGGTGGCAGCACCCGGTGTGATTGTAGCGGGCATGGAGATCACCCGATCGGTCAGCCAAATCGGATCAGCGGCAACAACGGTCAGTTTTAACTCTCCTGAGCCGTCATCGGCATCCCAGTCATCAAGCTCCCTGGCAATGCAATAGCAGCAGAGATATGCACCGTTAAAATACAGTGCGCCGGGTGTATTGTCGATGACATCTGACTCAATGCACGCTTGCAGGGCAGACATTGTAGCCGCGTAATCCTGCGCCGTTTCTGCAAAAGCTGAAACGGTGAAGGAAAACTCCTGAGCAGTAGCATAGATTTTTGCGATTTTTCCGGATCCCACTGTATACTTGCGGATCACCCGGAAGAGGCTCTCTGGATCCTGAAGCATCAGGGGCCAATCGGAAAAAGAAATCTCAGTGCCCCGGGAATTGCGGTAGGAACACTGCATCACAGCACCTCCCTGATAACGCGGCCAAGCTCTCGATCACCGACCTGGATGGTGGGGCTGCACCCGGAAATGATTACTTTGCAAATTGACTCAATGCGATCATAGTCGACGCCACCGCGCTGATCCAGCGCCGCGCCGAGGGCCTCCTCGATGTAAGATTTCAGCGTAGAGATTGGGGCAATTGCCTCTGGGCCCGCTTCGCCGCCGCCCATCAGGCTGCCGCCGTTGGCGCCAAAGATCACAGGGCCTGTCATGACGCCGCCCTTGGCGTACCACTCGATTCCCAAACGCGGGATACTGCCCTTTAACAGATCGCCGATGTGCCATCCGGACGGAGAAACGGAGAAATGCGGCATTTTAATGCGCGGAAGGCTCCACTCTCCACGAAAGAAGGCCCCGATGCCATCAAAAATTCCGCCGATAAAGTCCTTGGCGCTTGCTACTTTCTGTTTGATTCCGTCCCAGAGTCCGATCCAGAAGTTGCGGAATCCTTCACACTTGTTCCACAGGATGACAAATGCCGTCACCAGGGCCGCTATGCCAATTACGATCCATGTAATCGGGCAAGCCAGGAACGACAGATTCAGCCCATTTTGCACGATAGTCATCGATGCAACAGCGTCTTTTATCGTCCCTACCGCCGTAATCATTCCCCCGATACCCGTTATCAGCTTTCCAACGATAAGCACCAAAGGGCCGGCTACGGCCACGATGCCAGCCACTTTAAGGATGGTATCCTGTGCCTGCGGGCTGAGACCCTGCCACCATGCAGATAGACTGGCCATCTTTTGCGTGAACACATCTACGATAGGCGCAGCGGAGTTACCGATCGTCTCACCTACATCAGATAAGGCAAGCTTTGCATTTTGCATTGCCAGCGTGATCTTATCCGTGCCGTCCTCCATATTGCCAAATGTGGTATCAAGCGTACCGTCGGATCCTTGCAACACATCCAGCATATCCTGGTACTCAAAGCGGCCGCACTGGATGGCGTCAGCCAAATCGGGACCCGCCTTCGCACCGAAAGTATCGATGGCCATGGATGTTGCAGAAGCAATGTCAGGCGCCGATGCAATGGCATCCAGCGTCTTTTTGAATTCCTCGCGGGCATCCTTGCCTTGAGAAGCCCAGTTGGAAATTGCCTTTTTCATGCCGGAAAACGCAATGTCCGTATTAACGCCGGCTTTTTCCCACTGAGAGAAAATTGCAATGGACTCATTGGTATCAAATCCAAGCGCCCGCATAGGTGCGCCGAATTTGGTGCAGCTCTCGGCCAGATCATCAACGGAGATACCGGAAACTTGTGACGCCTTAGTGAGCGTATCAAGCACACTCTTATACTCACTGGCCGGAATACTGGCATCACCCATGTAGCGGGAGACCTTTTGTACAGCCGTTGATACATCGGTATTATTGACTTTCGCAAAATGGAGAAAGTCCGTTGACGCATTTTTAAGCGTATCGCCCGTAAACTCAAAGCGGGTGGAGACATCACCAACTGCCTTACCGATGTCTCCAAAGTCACCGACAACGCTTCCGGCTACCTGCTTATAGATGTCATCCAGTTCCTCAGCCACTGCGCCGGTGGCGCCGGTGGCGGCGATCACGTTATCCGATCCCTCATCCACGGCCTTAAAGGATGCCACGGCAGCCGTCCCGGCCGCCACAACGCCGGCGCTGATGACAGATAAGCCTTTACCAGCTTTCTCTACCTTACCGCCAAATTTTTCGACGGATTCGCCGGCAGTCTGAAAGCTGTTTTTGTGATCTTTCAGATGCTTGTTGGTGGCGTCAATCTCATTCTGGATGGCGGCCTCCTGCGTTTTCGCCGCGTTCAAATCCTTGGTAAGCTTCTGGACTTCCTCGCTGTTATCACCCCAGACTTCTTTTGCCTTGGCCAGCTTCTGGGAGGTGAGGTCCACCTTTTCTTTGGATTTCTCCAGTTCCGTGGACAGCAGGCTCTGGCGTTCCTTTAGCAGATCCACGCTATCGGCATTGCCCTTGAGCTGCTGCTTATTCAGATTCAACTCAGAACGCATGCCGCCGAGGTCCTTTTCGCAAGACTTAATGCCGGCGCTAAATTCCTCAGTTTCCGCTATAAATTTAATCCTGGCCTCATCTTTTTTGGATGCCATACTTATCTCCTTTCTCGCTCTTCATCCATTTTTGCATTGCACCAGCTGTCAAAGGCCGCCTTATCGGCAGCGATCGCGCGGACCTCCGCAAAGCTCATGTGCCAAAAAACGCTCTCCGGTATCTTAAGAATCAGAACGTAATAGGTAAAATAGTCCTCGATGTCTTCCAGCGGGAAATCTGGAAGACGGACGCGTGGCGATGTCCGGCGCTTTACTCTGCTGCGGAAAGCGGTCCGGAAACCGTCTTTTTTTTTGGATTGATGAGATCCTCGCAGGCCATCGTAAGTGCCTGGATGCTGCCAGATGCCCGCTGCATGAAATCAGCATAGGAGGCACACGCGTCAATGGTGTCAATATTGGCACACAGATAGGCCGTATAAACGACCGTGAGGTTGTCGAAAACGTCTTGAGGGCCTTTCACCATGACGTTGTTAAACCGCTCGTATGCGTCCTTACGGAGGCTTTTAAGGCGATACAGCAGCATCAGATTGAGGGTGAGCTGGATGACGCTGCCGTCATCCAGCTGGAAATTTGTCATTGTAGGCTTGATTTCCATCGTTTACCTCCATTAACCTGCGTTGTGCACGCTGGCCGGCGTGAACGCGCTCATCCAGGTGCCTTCCGTGGTATCATCCAGGTCGTCAGACAGCGATTCATAGACACCGTTGCCGTAAGTATCCGGCAGATAGGTCAGCGTCATCTCCACCTCGGCCACGTCGCTATCTCCGTTTTTGATCTTGCGGCCGACAGCCTCTTTCAGCACGGCATTGGGCCACGCCATCAGTTTTTTGTTGTCGTCCTCATCCAGCACTTCGGCCGTCACGCACAGAGTCGGATGCTTGGAGCCCTGGCCATAGGCATAGACGCCGGTTGTCAGGCCGGAAATGTTCATGCCCTGGATTTTCATCAGCGACTGGAACGGGAGATGCAGGGAAAGTTTCAGCTCACCGGAGCCGGTGCCCTTGACACGCTCCTTGGCCACCATGCCCCGCTCCTTTTTTGTGATCGTCCGGCTGTTGCGGGATTCTTCTGCCGAACCAACGGCGGACATGACAGTAGCTGTCGTATCGCCGGCCATCTTAAGGCCAAGCTTGCTGACTTCGTAGTCGGAAAAGATGGTTGTTGCAGTAGAACTCATAAAAGTCACTCCTCACTGAATTTTTGAATGATGGCATTGGACATATCATCAATTATGCGAGGGACGACATTTGCCGTACCTGCCTGCATAAACTGCTGATTGCCGTAGTGCCGTTTTGTATTGGAACCATCGTCCGGGAAGTAGAGGTAATTGTATTTGCCGGATGATCCGGATGAGCGGCCTGTCCCGATCGCCACAGACAGATTGTCATCTTTCTGTCCAAACGGCGCCGCCGCAGATGCTGGGGGAAGCTTCTTTTTCCACTTTCGGCCAGAGACGGGCAGCAGCCTCATGATTTCGCTGCGGATCAATTCACCGCCTGTTGTATGCAGATACTTGTTGATCGTCTCCTCTGCGTTTTCCGGATAGGCATGGATTCGATTCTCAATCTCTTGAAAACGCTCAGAATCAATCGTAAACGTTGCTTGCGGCATTAGATCGCCCCTTTTCTGGCCCGCACGAAGGAGATCGTGCAGATTTCCACGGCCGTATTGGTGCCAGGCTTGATGTCATAGGCCCAAATAATGTCACTGTCGGCGAGCCTAAGCCCGGGAATAGCAGCCACTGCGGAAGCCACCTGATACTCGTATCCCTCCGGGATATAGTCCTCCCGGACGACTGTGACATCATATTGCTCCGTGAAGTCCATGCGGGAGGCGCCGGCGCGGCGCGTATTCCGCCGGGCAAATACGCAATAGTCCCAGATAAAGCCTGCGTCCTGATGCGGCACCGCGCCAAAGAACACATTATGCTCGCCCAGGGCATCCAGGGCTTTACGAATCTCATTGAGCAAGTTCCCGCACCTCCTCCAGGTAGATAAACAGCTCGCGCTCCGTGGGATCCATGTACTTGATGGCGTAGAGCATGGAACCGATAATGCAGATGTGCCCGATTCGGACACAATGGGGATTCGGCGTCCGGATTTTGCGGGAAAGCGAGTAGCCGTGCTGATCGGCAAAAGTAAGATCCTGTTCCCGCTTTGACAGATCCTCAAAGGGAAGCTTTACCAGCGGTGTGAGATCGCTGCGGCTTTTGGCATTCTTCTTGGCCTTAAAATCGGTCGTGCCGGCGGTGTCCTGGCAAACCTCACAGATGCCAGAAGTATACTTATTCACTGCTGACAGCTCCCTTCATGGCCCATACAGCCCGCGTCTGGAGGATCTCAGTCCGGTAATTGTCGCCAAACAAGTGATCCTCATGATTCCACTTATACAGACAATAGTCCAAGAAGAGATCGCGCTCCATACCGGGCGCGGCAAAATCAAACGCATCCGCCGTAATACCCAGCTTGTGGGTCATTACGGGGACAGCATCGCCGATTAAATCGGCGACGCTGTCATCCGTAATGTCATCTGCCCATGTGATATTAAGCTTGCGTTTGACTGCATCTGTTAAGGTTGCAGCCATTGCTTACCTCCCGATTAGGCCGCAGCCTTGAAGGTGACAGTCACAGTCACATCATCGGCAGGCATGGTAAAGGTACCGACATTGCCGGAAGTCGTCACCGTAACGCTGGTGCTGGCACCATAGGTGGCGGTGATCGTATCCAACGCCTTGCCGGCGGCCGGCTTAGCCGTAATAGTCACCGTTTCGCCGGACTTGGCGGTCGCACGGCTGGAAGTAGCCGTGCCATCGGTCATGGCCGCCAGCGTCACGCCATAGTGGACAGGCTTAGTTTCCTGCACAACGGTGAGATAGGCGGGGTCCATATCGGCAATGTTCAGCAGGATGGCGCTGGTGTTATCAAATGCGCGGCCGGTGGCATACTGCACGACCCGGAAGGCCCGGCTGTTCTGGAAGAACTTGACGCTGTCGTCATAGACGATGCTGCCAGCCTTGTCACCGCCCACAAACATCTGATATTCTTCGGGCACGAAGAGGATGGCGCGGCCATCGTCAACCTCGTTGGAGATAATCACGGTTGTGGGGAACGGGAAAAGGTTATTTTTGAAGGATCCATCGCTTGCCTGGTATGTAGTGGCCGGCATGATCTTGGTCAGATAGTCGGACAGATTGCAGATCAGGCCGACGGTGGAGAAGGTACGTTTCTTGCCCTTTTCCGTCTTTGCCAGTTTGGCCACCAGGGGGCCGTAGGTTTCCGGCTTGAAATCATGGATGATCTCGGGCGTTTTCTGCGGGTAACCATCAGTCGTACTGAAGGTCACGCCCTCGTGGATATCACGATCCAGGCCGATAGGGCAGTTGACGCCATTGCCGCCGACAACGGCCTGCTCGCTGCCGCAGTACAGGGCTTCGTAGAGGCAGGCACGGATATAGGCATCCAGCCACATAGGACCAAGGTCCAGCATGCCCAGCTCGATGACAGCAAAGGCGGACAGCATATGCTGCTTCACATCGATCACCTTGATGGACGATGTGATTTCCTTCTCGATATCCGCAGTAATCTCGCCCCAGTAGGCCCGCTGCGTGCTGTGATCGTTTGTCACCCACTTGGTCAGATATCCGACATACTGGAAACTGATAGCACCCAGCAGGGGATGATCCTCCTGAAGGTGGCGGAATACGTCTTCCACGATGGTGGACGGCATAGCGCCCTCGGTTGTGGTGTCGCTGATGATATCCACAAACGCCTGCTTGGGGTTTGTAGACTTCATGGCACTGATGACCTTGCCGTACCAGGTCTTTTCTTTGGTTGTCAGCTGGCGATACCCACGGGATGCCAAGACGTTGACGTCCTTTTCATCAGCCAGTTCCTGAAAATCCGCGTGAATCTGCTCCGAGACGGACTGCTGGAACGCCTCCACAGCAGCCTTCATGGCCGTCTCATCATTTTCCTTCATGGCCTTGGACAGGGCCGCAAAGAGATCGGTATTGCCAAGTTTGAACATATTCGTTCCTCCTTATTTCATAGCCTCAAAAAAGGCTGTCAGCATATCGCTGACTGTTTTTTCTTGCGGTGCGGGGTTGGGAGTGGGCGTAGGGATATGGGATACGGGCAGTTTGCCCAGGGACGGGGATTTGACTTTCTGCATGATCTGACGCATGACACTCTGATTGGCGATGCTGCTGGCATCGTTCTGGGCAATCTTTGTGGCAAAGCCCATGTTCACCGCCTCATCCGGCAGGATCCAGGTGCCTTCATGATTATCGCCGTCCAGCATGTCATCAAGCTCTTTGCGATCAATGTTGACAACTTCGGCGTAGGCATTACCGGCCGCTTTGCTGATCTTATCCAACGTGTCGGCCGTCTGCCGGAGCTGCGCGGCATTGCCCTCGGCATCGATCCACGCATTGTGGATCATCAGCGCGGACGCGGAGCCCATAACACGCTCCTCTCCGGCCATAAACACCAGGGATGCCGCAGAGCAGGCAAAGCCATCGCAGAAAGTCACGATTTTGGCCGGATGGCACTTGAGTACATTGAGAATGGCAAGCCCCTCAGATGTATAGCCGCCCATGCTGTTGATGTGGACATTGATAGTATCCACATCCAACGCCTTGATTTCCTTTGCGATGGACAATCCAGACACTTCGCCAAGATCCATGTCCCACGCCTCGTTGAGACCCGTGTTAAAGGCATCCACAATATCGCCAAAAATAAAGATGTCGGCGATACGGGTCTCCTGATTGGTTTCCATGGAATAAAACTTCTTCACTTCTTCTCACCTCCTCCGTTCGGATTTTTTAACTGCTCCTCGGCAGTGCTGTTGTTTTTGGTCATCCAGTGGGTGTTTGCCCACGGTTCGTCGATTGGCGGCTCACCAAGGATGGTACGCACCTCGTTGACGGACAGCGCAGCCGAGCTGATAATCTTGTCCACCTTGTCGGCAATCTCCAGAATATCCACATGCAGAACAGTAGAGGTATCCACCTGCACATAACTGCGCTTCTGCCACTGGGCCATGGTGTAATATTTCCGGGTAAACTCCTGGCCAATGATATTGGCATAAGGATCAACACCGAACGTGAGAAACTGCTGCACCACATCATTGGTATTGGTAATATTCCCATACATCATGGATTCCGGGATCTTGAAAGACTGCGCGGTCATGGAGAAGACGTCTTTTCGCAGTGCAATAATATCTGCACTGCTCTGAGCCTGGCTGCTGACAGACGTCAGGTCTGTGCCCTTCATCATCGGCAAAACTCCAGCATAGGAGTCGATGAAGTCAGTCAGTCCAGACGCTATAAACGCCTTATAGTCCTTGTTAAACTGCTCTGTTCCGCCCGGATACGTGTCCACGGTGTACTTGTATTTCACGCCGTTGCCAGACTTATAGCACAGGAAAGCCGTAGATAGTGCCTTTTCGTACTGGTCAAACGCGCCATCAATCAGTGCCTTCACGCCTTTATCATCCAGCTTCAGCAGGACAACATCCTCAGCCTTGAAATTCTTCCGCAGATCCTGATTGCCGACAGTGATATTTTTATAAATATCGCCGGTGATCGGATGCTCCTCGATCTGATAACCGTCAGCCGAATAGATGCAGTCCCGATATGGGAGGACAAGGCTCCCGCCCTGATTGATAAACATGCGCCAAACGATCTGGTTTTTCAGCTGTGCCGCGTTCTGATTCGGGTTGGCCGAAACGTTCAAGCGGTAATACAGATCATTGTGAACTTCCTGGCCGTTCTCAAATACCTTGAACTCGCACTTGCTGATGGTATTTGCGATGTAAGACACTGCAATGTGAATGGCCAGCATTTTGAAATAGATTTGGTTCTTCTCGCTCAGTGTGACAGGCGTAATCTTGGCGGTCTGCGCCTGACGCTTCAGCAGACTATCAAAAAACACTTTTTTACCTCCCTAAAACAGGGTTGATGAACGTAGCAGCCGCGGCCGGCTGAAGCTCATCCTCTTTCGTCATGGCATGGCAGAGGGCGTAGAAGCCATCTGTCTTCCGGCTCTTAGGCTCGATTTTGTCAAATCGCACATTGCCCTTATCTACAACACGCTTCACGTTCCATGTGTACCAGCGCATCAGGCTGTTATCGCCCCAGGAAATCAGGTGTTTGACAAGCATACTGATGACTACCGGCGTAACCAGTATCACTTGGCTTATGCGCGTCAACCATATGTTGCCGCCCTTACCGCCGCGGAAGCCTATTTTCTCAAGGGCATCGCGCAGAAGTGCGAAACGGAAGGTATCGCAGCATACAAACTTGATGTTGTAGTCTTTGGCCTTTTCGGCCAGCCAGTCAGTTACCAGCTCCGGCCGGATTTCCACATCATTGACCACCGTAAGGAGGCCCTCTTGCTCTGCCTGGAGGATCGGATAATGAATCCGATCCCAGTCGCGGCTGTTGCGGCACACCCAACTATGCGTGATCCAGTACCGCCGATCTCCATCCCGAAACAGCAGGCCCACCGCGCAAAAGTCGGAAAGCAGCATATAGTCAACGCCGGCGATGCAATCACGGCCACGCAGGTTCGGCAGATCCGCCTTTGTGGCAAGCACATCGTCCCAGCTGCAAATCGAGTCTGCTGTTGCGGATGGAGGCCGGTTCATGCGCTTCGTTGGAAAATCAGGGTTACCGGTTGGATCAGCCTTGTAATCCTCAAACTCAAGGGTAATCTCCTGCTGGAGCGTGGGGAAATACAAAAGGCTTGGGTTTGCCTTGGGCCACATCTCCGGATTCATGACTTCATCGTCAGAATCCAGGCGGCAAATGAACGGCAGCCACCCATTGTCTTCCCGCTTCCCATCCAGAATATCAAGGGACTTTTGCAGGTCTTCATCCAGCGGGCCGCCGCGGACATAACCCTGGGTGCTGATGATCGTCCTGCGCGGATGCTTCTTTTTGCCGAGGCCGCCGTTGGCTACGTTCATCAGTTTGCGATCTTTATAGGCATGTTCTTCATCGCAGTCCACTTTGCCGGGCCGGCCGCCATCCTTGCTTTCAGGTGCCCGAGTGTGATAACGCAGCCGGGAGCCTGTTTTCAGATTGGTAATGGTTTCAAGGTTCCAGCGGAACTTGTTTCGCATGACGGTCTTGTTGGCTTCGAGGACGTTGTAAACATCCTCAAATGTGAGCTTTGCCTGGGCTTCCGACACGGCAAAGGTGTCGATGTGGTATTCCCGCACGCCGTTGACAGGCGTTAGCAGACAGAAATCCTCAAACCCAAGGTAGCCGTTTTTTCCGGCGCCGCGGCCGACCAGGATAAACAGTACCGGCCAGCGGAGCAGACCGTCTGCTTTGTACACGCAGTTGTGCAGCGTGAAAACGAATTGCTCCCAGGCGAGCAGCTTAAACGGGAAGAATTTCTCAAAACCGAGGTAGCGCTGGAGCTGCGTCTCGTTGACGGTCAGATTCTCAGTCTCAAAAGCATGCTCGACCAGATCGACAAGCTGATATTGCTCTTTGCAAAAGACGCCGGGACCGTGGCGGACAAAATCGATGTAGGTCTGGATCTGCTTACAGGAAATCATCCTGATCGCTCTCCTCGCCGGTCGGCGCGTCGGTGGTCAGCCCCAGCTTTTCCAGGATCGTCAGCATCTGGCGTCCGACGGAAACCAGATCCTTAACTGAGGGGTTATTTTTTGTCACCTTATCGCCCTTACTGTTCGGCTCCAGATAGCTCACCCCGCGCTTCTGGATGTCTTTTTTGAGGTCTTTTTGCAAGCAAAACAGCTGCATATAGTCCTCAACCAACGCCTCAAAATGGGCCGTTCTGGCCCCCTTGGCTTCGAGTTGCTTAATCAAAGAGTCATGAACCATTTTTTTGGTTATTGCCATTGCTTTTCACCTCCCGAAAAATTGCCTCACGCCCGAGCGCGTGCGACCGGTCCCGGTCTTGTCCTGACTCCCTGTCCGTTGCCGAGCCCCCTCGCAAAAGAGGGGCCACGGGGGCCGGGGGGTCACCATCGCTCCTGGTTGAACTGCGGTTTCGGTGGAGCATGCCGAAAACGCTTGTGCGCAAGGTCATGGCAATCATGGCAAAGCGGAACGATAACCTGCTTGCCGTTGATGTACCGTGTGAGTGCAAGCTGCGGATAGTCCTTGACCGGGTACAGGTGATGCGCCGTCTCTGCCGGTGTGATCTTTGCCGGGCGCTTGGCTTTGCACCACTGGCATTCGCCGTGGGCGTCCCGCATAATGTCGCCGCGCAACCGCAGCCACTCGCCAGTCTTGTAAAACTTCCAGAGGGATTTTGCCCGGATCAATTCCGCAATCCATACCGCCAACGGCCGATCGGATGGGATTCTCATGCGCGTCGCTCATGCAACCAGGATCTCTCAAGGCTCACGGGCTATCACCTCCGGGCAAAACAAAAGAGCCTGGCCAGCATAAACGACTTGCGTTTATCAGGCTCAGGCTCTTAGGCACAGGCTCACGTCGATATTCAGGATTCCAACCGCACCGCATCGCTTGCAGTAATACGGGACGTTTTGGAGCACGGAATCGTGTCTGATTTTCATGATGCGCTTCTTTCCGCAGGTAGGGCACACGATCCATCCATCCGATATGGTAATTTTAGCACACTCGGTATCTTTTCGCAACATTTTGCACCAACTTTCTTTTCTATTTCAAGAAGATATACATAGTTCCAAGCACGAAAAAGAAAAAGCCTTATTGAGATTTTCCTTTTGCCCGACGGTGACGTTTTGGCCAGTCAGGCCGCACCTCCGGCAGAAGATACTTTATATATGTATACTCGCCAAATTCATTTTGTTTTGATTCACTCAGGAGAATTATAGCTCCTGGCGGAGCAGCCAGTGTGTAGTTATCCGGAACCCACCCAGTATCAGGAATGGGATGGAGTAACCCGAGCGATGGTGTCCATGTGCGTTCGCCAACCTCAGCCCAGATACCATCGCGTGGCTCTTTCGTCAGATAATGTGCCAGCTTTGTATAGCCCACATCGCCAATTTTTTCATAATCCACATGGCCATATTGCCATAAATCAGCAATTTGCTGAAAGTCCTTGCCGGTGGCATTAAGCACCATATGATGATGGTATCGCTTTGAGCCATGATTTCCCTCGGTGACGTAGACATATAGGAGAGCTTCTCCTGTTTTTTCTTTTCGCTCTGTGCGGAGCTGGCGTATAAATTTCTTTAAGTTCTTCACAGCATCCGTTCTCCGCTCCGGAAGGTGGGCATCATCATAGGTCAGAATGACGTGCAGATCCAAATAACTAAAATTGGCAGCCAGGACCAATTCAAGCTTTTGCCAGCTGTACCGTAAGTTGATTTTCTCGCGAGCAGAGGAACTAACGCTTGTTTTTTCTGACCGCTGCATTTCATTGTCTTTGGGATGGGCCACGCTGTAAATTACGCCGGAAACCAGTCGCCCGGCTGTTCGTATACTTTTTCGCTTTGCCAAGGCTCACACTCCTTATAAAGGCAGTTATGGAGAGGCACAGCCTCTCCATAACATCTTTAAGTTTTTTGTTCGGACTTCTTGTCCTCCACATTATGATTCTTCCAGTTTCCGCAATGAAACGGATTTTTGCAGGGCATGTTGCTTTTCTTCAGCGGTGAGAATATGTCCACGAACACACAAAAAATCTTTTCCGTTATGTGTCCACCCGCAGTTTTCACCGTCCGCACGCCAAAGGTCGCATTTATCGCAGTTGGTCATTTCTTCACCTTGCAGCGCGGCATCGGCTTTCAGCGTAAGGTTTTCTTCGTGAAGGGTTTTAAGCAGTTCAGCAAGACGACGTTTTTTCTGGTTCCCGATGCTGCCTGGGAAATTAAGCTCCATCATGGCGTTTTCGTATGTAATCATTTCGCATCCTCCTTCCTCGACGGATATCCAGCCGGCATTATTGTCTCTGTCCGCCTTTTCTGCGATAGCATCAGCCACAAAATCAACAGTGGCCTGTTCTTTTGCGTCTGACATTTTGCTGCGCAGGGAGGCCAAAGCAGCCAACGCGGCAAGATAGGTTCTTTCACTATATTTCATGATCCGCGCCCTCCTTGACGCTCGGGTAATCTTCGTCCTTGATGATTCGCTCGAACTCAATGATCCACACCCACGGATTGGCCACCCAACCGTATTTTCCAATGTCATCCTTTTTGATGGTGCTGTCCCACAATCTCGCGAATGGCAGCGTGTGGCACTCTCGTTCATATGCGTCTCGATTTGCACACGGTTCGGACTGGCATCCGTCCGAGTAAGCGCTGCACTTGCATGATCCGTTCCAGCATGGTGCCACGCCTTCTTTTATCACTTCAGAATTTGTAATGCTTTGCAGTCTTTCTGCCCGAACGTCTGTCACTCGCAGGAAGATACGGGCGGCCTCGCGGGGCATGTGGATGGAGGGACGCCACTTAAGGCCTAGTGCCCGCATGGCCTCGTCCTCTTTTTCCGGTTCGTTTCCCGGGCCAGTGAAGGCGCGATACAAATACGGTGTACCGCACGTCGGTTTTCCCCACGTCTCCCTCACCCACAGGATGTCACCTGGATGGTATGGCGGCCTTGTATCGCTGATCAGTTTGTTTGTAACGTTTTGGCTAATTTTTGCTTTGTAGTCGGACACTTTTTTCTGATCAACGTCTGCACGATTTTCCGCAAAAGACAGGTCCAGCGCCGTCGGTTGCGGTTTAATCACCCGCCTTGTGCAGGTTTTCCGCCCGTCCAGAATCTCCCGCACCATCACGGTGTTAAAAAGGATCGGTTTCATGCTGCTCCTCCTTGTCCGCAACCTCAAAAAGCAGATCCTCAACTTCAATGCCCCAGGAGCCATCCGGCTTGGACCATGTAATACGCTTACTCATCGCATCCAGCCTCCCTGATGTACTCATCCGCAGACAGCATCACGATGGTATCAGGTGTTGTCTGCAGCAATCGAGCCAACGTGTCCTTCTGGAGCCGGACGCCTACCAACTTGACATATCCATAATCGGGAATTCCATCATCGGTGACGGACATCCCCATAACTTTAGCAAAAGTAACATTTTCCATGACGATCTCCTTACTCTTCTGTTGCAGGTGCCGGGATATCCAGCACCTGCTCAATTTCATCCATCGTTGGCATACGGCGATGATTGGAAATCCAGGTCAGCAGCCGCAGCACATCAGGGTCATGTGACTTAATAGGATGCCCACAGCAGGGGCACGGATCACCGGGCTTAAGCGTTCTCATTATCATCATCCTCCTGATCGACGTAGTAGCTCCGGGGCAGCGGCATCCATCCAAGGCACTCAGCCTGCATTTTCTCGCCATTGGGCTTGAAATAGAGGCTTTCGTCCAGTCCGTTACACCAGGCAAACTTGCGCAGTGGCTGCTTGATGCCCTCCACCGCAACGATGCAGGCATACCATCCTCTGTGCGGCATTGGCCCGGAATGCCAGGTATCCGCGTCATCTGTAATGGCCATGCCCGGCACGTCCGTCCGGCAGAGCAAATAATCAACGCTCACGCCGAGGAGATCGGCGAGGGAGATTAGGGCATTTGCCCCCACCAGATCGAGCCTGTAGCCATAAGGCAAACTGGTATTTGCTGTTACAGGCTCAAATAGATCCTCAAGCCCCTTATATTTTTTATCATCTGACTTGCTGTAATAGAGTTTTAGCGCGGACATAACCTGCGACACCGAGCATCCGGACTTACTCCGGGCGTACCCAAAGCGATACCACAGGTCCTGAATTTGACGAATCACCGGTTCATCCTTTGCTTCCTGTGCCAGCTTCTCCTGCCGCTTGGCCTCCTTTTTATCGGCCTTTATTTTTTTGATTTTATCGGCCAGCATGGGGCAAGCGTGCTTACAGGTGCCAAGATCCTCGCACTTGTCACAGCACATTTTGGCGCAATCGCCATAATAGTAATCTTTTCCACAGATATGCGCCCACTTGCCATTTGCGTTGCTACAGGGTGTGCCACCAGCATGCTTGCGACAGACCAGCTTATCCAACTCACCCAAAAATTTGCTGTCACGGTCAACGTCATTGGCGTAGTAATATTTGATGCTGCTCTTGTTACCAGCATGTTCATAGCACTTGCGCTGATGCTCCGGCGATAGCCGGGCAAGTTTAAGCGCGGCGTCCTCGGAGATGTCACTCTTGTTGTATGAGAGGTGCCAACACTCATCCAGCCCCTCACGGATCACTTTGAGGTTTGCCAGTTTGGTCTTGCTTACCTTACAAGCCTCGGCCACATGATCCCGCATGCGGCCTGGAAAATCATATCCCTGCTCCTTGAGCTCATAAAGCAGATGCTCCACCTGCTGGGCTTGCTTAGACAGATCCGCACTGCTCATGCGCCGTGTATCAGCATTAGCGTAGATCAGGCGCAGCTGCTGGAGCGCATCCGGCACGCCGTCTACCTCGCGGATACAGGGCACCTGCTTAAATTTATCATTGCCGGAGGATACCAGCTTGGTAAGTGCTGCGTGCCGCCGGTGGCCGGAGACGATGATAAAGCGGCCATTCTGGCAGGGACGCACCCGCAGCGGATCCATCAGACCGCACAGCTCGATGTTGGCGGCCAGCTCATCCACACCGCTGAGACTGTAAAAGTTCTGAGGATCTGCGTCGAGCAGGCCAATGTCTATGTACTCGATCTGTTCTTTCGTGGTGCCAGAATCGGGCACATCGCCAAACACGGCGGCAATGTCAAATGCCTTACCCATTTGCAACACCATCTTTCCCGAGATATTCCGCCACAAACCGGCGGTAATCCACGCCAGCGGCGCTGCGTGGGCTATATATACTTAGCGGATCGCCCGCAAAGGTCATGCCATCAACCTTATCACTGCGCCGGATCACCTGCTTGAACACAGGAAGTGACCTGGCCGGCAGCTTACGCAGCGTTGCCTCCGCCTCGGCAGCCGCCTTTGACCACATGGTAATTAGGCAGCCAGCTACACGCAGGCCGGGATTGATGGCGTGCATGTTGGAAATCTGTGCAATCACGTTGTTAAGGCCGGCCAGGCTGAAAGCATCCAGCTTGATGGGAATAATGGCCTCGGTGGAGGCCGCCAGAGCCGCCGTGCTGGCAGCGTTAAACGCCGGCGGGCAATCGATCAGCACATAGTCATAGGCGTCATCTTCGACCAGGCAACTTACCAGATCTCGCAGCACGGTGCCCCGTACCGTCTGACTTTTGATGCACCCGATGTCAAGCTGCATGAGGCTGTCATCGGCCGGCAGGATGTCGATGCCGGCATCGGCCGGGATCACAAACTCAGGATAATAGTCCGCGCGGCCGGTCAACACATCGGAAAGCGTAGTGCCGGCTGTGTCCACGCCGTAAAAGTCAGTGGTGTTGTGTTGGCTGTCGGCGTCGATCACCAGAACACGCTGCTCATAATCGCCCGCCAGGATGGCAGCCATGTTGATGGCGGTGACGGTCTTGCCCACGCCACCCTTCAAATTGATAATTGATATTACTTTCATAAGATCCTCCTGTGTTAATATTTGCGGCTTCTGTTTCCGCGGTCCGGCCGGCTATCGCCAACGCGGTACTTAAAATGAAACGATTCCGTTGTTCCGTTGCTCAACTTCACGGTGTAGAATCGGTGCTTGGAATGTATGTACACAACAATGCCCTCTCGCTCTTCGGCAACTTTCCGCATGGAGTAATCGTCGTAGATGATACCGGGCACCATGACCTTGTTTCCTACTTTCATTTTTCCTCCTAAAATGGCATATCAGCGGATTGCGCGATCTCGGTGAATGTGACCTGGTCATGTTCCGGAGCCTTATATTTTTCGGTGCTGGCAGGCCGCGAAAATGTTTGTGTCTCACCGTGGAACGCCAGCTTGGTAAACCAGCCAGCTTCACCATCCTTGTTTTTGTCGCACTTAAGTATGCGATAGCTGTTTTTGATCTCCGCCTCCTCCTTGTAAAGTAGGAACACTACGTCGGCGTCAAAGGCAATTTGCTTATTCTCCCGCAGGTTGAACATGGTGGGGGCCTCGTTCTTTTTGGCATTGTCGCCCGGAGTCAGCTGAGATAGGGAAACTACCGTGATGCCGTTACCGTGTGCCAACTGCTGCAATCCCCTTGACACAGATCCGACTTCTTCTGTGCGACTCCAACCGCGTGAGGTGTCTGCCCGAATCAGCTGGATGTAGTCGATGAAGACGACGTCGAAATGACGGCTCATCGCCACCGCCTGAATATCCGATACTGTAAAGCCAGAGCATTGCAAGATGTGAAGCCCGCCCGTTGACAAATCGCTGGCGGCATAGGCAAGATTTTCCCATTCGTCTTCTGTCAGATCACTCTTTTTGACTTTTCCGAAATTGACCATGGCCTTCGCCGTAAAAATGCGGTCTGTCAACTTGTCCTTATCTGTTTCAAAAGAAAAGAAACCCACACGCTTCGTTTTTGCCATCTCCATCGCCATCATCAGGGAAAGGCAGGTTTTACCGTCAGACGAATAACCACCCAGGATGATAAAGTCTCCCGCCTCGGCATAGACCCTGTCATCTACTGCGGGTATGCCAAATCGCAGATACTGAGGTGCCTTTCCGGAACGGTGGCGATTGCAAAACGATTCCCAGGCCTGCGGCATGGACCAAATTTCCACATCTGACTTGTCACTCAAAGCGGCATTTGCCTTTTCCATCAGCTTTTCACACTCGGCCAGTTCCACCGTATCTGCCAGCTGTGCGGCAATGGTACGCAGCCGCCACACGATGGATTCACGTTTGAGAATATCTGCATATGCCATTACGTTGGCGGCTGTGGGGGTCAGATCCATGATCTGTAGCAGCAGGTCATTGTAGTCCGCCCCTGCCTCTTCCCGCAGCTTATCGCGAACTGTGACGGGATCCACCGGCTTCCCCTCGGAAAACAACGCTTTAATGACTTTGAAAATATTCCGGTATTCCGCACCGGAAAAATTGCGTTCTGTTATGCTGGACAGCACATCCCCAACGCAGTCGGTATCGATCAGCATGGAGCCAATCAAGCCCACCTGTGCATCCAGCAGGCGCTGCGATTGCACAGGACTTTGCTTTTGCTGTTGATTCATACCTCATAATCACCTACTCTCGGTTGCACACGACCAGGCGGCGTAGAAGCGGGCCCGGAGGTGCCCAACTTGAGTGCATAAACCGTCAGCCAGTTACTTACGGTTGCTTTGTCCAGCATGGCCAGCTTTTCCGCCCGCGATTTACCCAGCTTGTCCAACTCCCGCAAAATACCATTGACCGCCCGATTTGTTTTAACCGGCTTCCGTAGCGCCACCCGGTTCAGGAGCAGGCCAATGATAGCGTCTTTCAGTTCTGCATCCTCTGCGGCATATTGCTCAACGGTGTCCAGCACCTCCTGGGGGATAGGGGGATTATTCTTTCTTTCTTTGGTTACGTCTTTACTTAGTTGTGTCAGATTGTCCGTCGACGGTTTTACCGTCGTCGGTTTTACCGTCGTCGGAAAACCCGACAACGGTGCAATGCACTCATCATAAAGCACATACACGTTGCCGGAGAAATGTCCATGAGAACTGTGGCTCTGTTCACGAAGCAGATACCCGGCCTCTTCCAGATTCTTCAGGGCACTCCGAATAGCATCTTTACCGGTGCCTGCCACACTGGCAAGTCCGGCAATACTAAAGTCCCAGTCCTCGGGGAAGGATGCCATCATGCAAAACAGGCCTTTTGATTGCAGGGTAAGCGATGTATCACGCAGGATCGCATTCGGCATAACGGTATAACCGCCCCGGCGCTTCATTTTGATCTTTGTTTCCAATTATTTTCACACCCCCTTGCGAAGCGTTTTTGAATGTGATACTATGTAGATACTTTCATAAGGCGGTTACTTCTGTGACCGAGATCGCGTGGTTGTTTGCCCAACTGCGCGATCTTTTTTTGTGCCCGGATGCTCCAGCCTGTCGATCAGACGCATCAGCGTGGAGGTGGCCCCGGCGGCCATTAGCACCTGCAAGGCGGTGATGTAGTCAGCCATCTACTTTCCCTCCTTTTTATCGGGGATTTCCTCGAGCAGGCCAAAGCTACGCAACTCATCCAGACCGATTTTATGCGTCTCCCAGCCTTTTGTTATTTTCCCGTTTTCATCCTCCATTTCCCAAGCATCACCCACCACAGCGTCCCCGGCGCATACACTGAAAAACACACGGTGATACATGGACAAAGAATTAAATTCGAGCCAATATGATCTGCAGCGGAAAGCTTTAGTAAATGTCGCTTGCTTCAGCGGCGCGATGTCAGGCCAGTACCGCTTGCACAGGGCATATAGTGACGTCTTGGTTGCCTTAAGTTGGTATTTCATAGGCTTGTCCTCTCCGGCCGTCCTGTCACTGGGACGGCCTTGCCTTTTTGCGCATGATCGAATCGATATAGATCTGCATGATCCGATTATCCGCCTCCTGCTTTTTCTCCGGAGTGAAGTCCTTGCAGCAGGTGTCAAAGATGTAGCAAGTGGCCTCACCGGATTTGATTGCCATTTTGCAGTCAGCCATATTGGGCTTAAACGGATATGTAATCTCCACGTTGCTCACCTCACTCCAATGTACTTACGCGCCGGCGTGTCCTATGCCTGGATCAGGATTCCTCGGTATATCTCAGGGCCAGAGCGGCACGGACGATTTCATCCAGTTCGCTGGAAATCTGGTCAAATTCCGGTTTTTCCGTTTCGTCTATCACACCGTCCTCGGCGATGGCCAGCAGCTGATCATTTCGGTGCTTGGCGGCAAAGGAAATTATACGATTTACCAGCTTAATGGTGGCCACCGGTAGCGGCTCCGAGCGGACATCCTGCAGGCAGGCCGGGAGCAAATGGCTTGTAGCCTGAATGTGCTGCACGGCCAAAAACTGCGTATTGTAGACGGTGATCATGCGCTCAACGATGTCATTGCCCGGGATTCGGTTGCCCGTTTCATAGGCCCGAAGACTCTCCACAGACAGCGCCAGGCGCTCCGCTGCCGCTTCCTGCGTCAGACCGGCCGCTTTTCTGGCAGTCTGGTAGATATTACAGTTGTCATTCTGCATGGTGTTTTTCTCCTTTCTTGGGTATCATAGATTTAATCCGGTTTAAGCCGGTTGTCGGAATAGATCATCAATCGTGCAGCTCAAAATATTTGCGAGCAATGGGAGTTTATCGCTGGATGGTAATGCAGATCCTCGTTCCCATTGGCTTACAGCCGTCTGATTCACGCCGATTTTTGTCGCCAAATCAATTTGCGACATTTGAGATGCCTCACGCAATTCTTTAATTCTAAGCACGTCATCCCCTCCTTTCGATTAGTAGTTTAACTACTGCAACTACTAATATAGCAGGGTGGCTTGCTATTGTCAAGTAGTATTTCTACTACTTTCAATTTTTAACTTGCCTGTTTTAAGTAGTAGGGCTAATATGTTAGATATCAACAACTGAGGTGCCTTATGAATAGATTCAAAGAATTAAGGATCCAGCATGGGTATAAATCACAACAGGATCTTGCTAAAATATTATTTGTGAACCAAACGGCAATTAGCCAATGGGAACGTGGTGTTACAACACCGAGCCCTGCCCTGTTAATTAAATTAAGTAATATGTACAATGTATCAACAGATTATTTGCTTGGGAAATCTGAAAGGGGGACATCAGATAAACCAGTAAAGATCCCCGTCCTTGGAGATGTTGCTGCGGGGCTCCCGATGATGGCCGTTGAAAATATCATTGACTATGAGGAGATCAGCGCCGAGTTGGCCGACACCGGTGAATTTTTTGGACTGCGAATTAAGGGATGCTCCATGGAACCGCGCATCCGCGAGGGCGATGTGGTAATCGTTCGCAAGCAGTCTGAGGCCGACACCGGCGACACCGCCGTTGTCATGGTGAACGGCTCCAGTGCCACAGTTAAACGCATAAAAAAAGAGCCGGGCGGGCTATCCTTGATACCCAATAATCCGGCTTATGATATCCAATATTATAGTGCCCACGATGTGGAGACGCTACCCGTGGTGATCGTGGGGAAAGTCATCGAACTTCGCGCAAAATTTTAGGGTGGAGAATATGCGAAAGAGAATATACCAAATTCTTGATCCGGTGGATGGCGATACCGTTTTAGATTATGTCTACACTTACGGAATGATGGCGGTGATTGTCATCAGCATTATCCCCTTGGCCTTTAAAGAGACAAATACCGCCTTTAAACTGATTGAGTATATTTCTACAGCAATTTTTATGATTGACTATGCGCTGCGGATTTTTACCGCAGATATTGCCCTCAAAAAGGGGCCAATTTCATTTCTAATCTATCCGTTTACCTTCATGGCAATCGTTGATCTGCTTGCAATTCTGCCGACATTCCTTGCCATTTCGGGTGGATTTAAGGTGCTAAAATTATTCCGGCTGATGCGAACAATGCGCGTGTTCCGGGCCTTTAAAATATTCCGTTACAGTAAAAATGTACTGCTTGTCCTAAATGTAATAAAACGCCAAAAGTCCGCACTGCTTGCCGTGGCTACGCTGGCCATCGGATACATACTGATTGCCGCGCTGGTGATCTTTAACGTAGAGCCGGAATCCTTCAATAATTTTTTCGAGGCGGTGTATTGGGCAACTGTCAGCCTAACCACAGTAGGATATGGCGATATTTATCCCGTATCCACTGTCGGACGAGTTGTGACGATGATATCATCGTTTATTGGCATTGCAATCGTGGCACTTCCCGCCGGCATTGTCACGGCGGGGTATCTTGAAGAAATAAAAAAATAAGGGAAGTGTTTCCATGGGCTTTCGATTCCATAAAAGTATCAAAATTGCGCCGGGCGTGAAATTGAACATCGGGAAAAAGAGCATGGGTGTAAGCGTCGGGAACAAGTTCGGCGGGGTATCGTACAACACCAAAACCGGAGCTCACACCAGGGCTTCCGTACCCGGCACCGGAATTTCTTACACCGAAAAAATTGGAGATACATCAAAGGCAAAAAAGTCATATGATTCTGAAATCACAAATGATGGCCCCAGCAACAGCGGCATTCCTCCAAAATGCGGGAAAAACTATAAAATATGGTTCAAAATTATTCGATGGACTTTTACAGTAATTTTTTCAGCCGCAACCGTTGGTATGTTTCCATCGTTTGCAAGCATAGTCTTTCTGGCGGCCGCCTTTATGGCTGCGCCTATTGATACATTTGACGCCTTTATGCGCGAGAAATTGCATATCGGCAGTAAGCTTAAAATTGCTGCCATAGTTGCGCTGTTTATCCTTGGCTGTGTCACAATGCCAAAGACGGCAAAAGTTGAAGCGCCAGCCGCCAGTAGCAGCATCAGCCAGGAAACCGAGCAAAAGGAAACTGAAATTACCACACCATCAGCGCCTGATCCGGATAACACCACAAGTAACACAACACCATCCGAAAACCTATCAAACACGACGCCGGACGCAGATACGCCGCAGCAAGCTGTCTCCACACCTGCAGCGCCAGACTCCACACCTGCAGCGCCGGATCCCACACCGGAGCCGGAACCGACGCCGGAGCCGGCAGTCACGATCCCCTATGAAGAAAATTACCATGGGCATGTGTATGCGACACCCAGCGGGGAACGCTATCATTATGAAGCTAACTGCGGTGGAGACAAGAGCGAGGAGATCACATGGGATACAGTTGACGCTCGCCATCTGACACCATGCAAAAAGTGCGTACTTAAATAATTGTGCCCGAATCGGACACTTTAAAGGAAGAGCGGTGTCCGAGAAGGACACCGCTCTTGTAAAAAGGATTTCACACTCCAAGCTGTTTTTTTAAGGCGTTCTGCAAAACAGTTGAAAAATTGATGTCTGCTTTTTCTGCCATTGTATTTAGCCAGGCAGGAATAGACAGCGTTTTCTTCACCGCCTTATTGTTGTATAGCTTGCGGTACTCCAGCGTGTCGCAGCATACCAGCGATGCTACCGCGTTCCCCTCCGTCCGAACGTCGCGCAGATCGGACGCTGCCGGAAGATTACCGTCGGATTCCTCCAGATCGTACAGCATCAGGCAGAGGGCATCCTCCGCCATCTCCATTGCCTCAGGCAGCGTTACGCCGGAGGTTGCACAGCCTGGGACGTCAGGAAATTCAACTGAGTATCCCTCGGCTTCTTTTGTAAAAATCGCCGGATAAGCGTATTTTGCCATAATCATTACCTCCCATTTATTCTATGGAGAGCTGGGGGCTTTATTCAAGCCCCGCGCTCTTCTTGATTGATTTCAGTGTTCCGATCGGAACTTCTTCCCTGTCGTGTCTGCTCACCGTGAATGTCTGCCCGGTTGCTTCACAAATCCATATTTCATGGCTTCGTCCTTGCCTGTGCAAGTGGCTTCCGTGGGATTTTAGTTCTATTTTCAACTCCCCGTATCGCATCCGATCACCTCTTCCATGGTTTTATTATAATACGTAATGTTACGTATGTCAATGCTTTTTTTAATTATTTATTGGGAGGAACCAACGTGGAACAATACTTGATATATCTGCGCAAATCCCGAAAGGATCGGGATATGGAGGAGCAGACCGGACAATTTGATACATTGGATCGGCACCGCCGCCGGCTGCTGGCACTGGCAGAAGAAAAGGGACTGACGATCACCGGTATTTTTGAGGAGGTAGTCAGCGGCGACACCATAGCAGAGCGGCCGGAGATGCAAAAGCTATTGTCCGCCGTGGAGACGGGCGAATACGCCGGCGTACTTGTGATGGAGGTTCCCCGTCTGGCCCGTGGCAATACGCGGGATCAGGGAACGGTGTCAGAGACTTTTCAATACAGTGGGACTAAGATCATTACGCCCGATAAAGTTTATGATCCTTCCGACGAGGCGGACGAGGAGTATTTTGAGTTCGGTCTATTTATGTCCCGGCGAGAGTATAAGGCCATCAACAAGCGCCTCCAGCGTGGCCGTATGGCGTCACTGGAGGAGGGGAAGTATATCGGTGGGGCTGCACCCTATGGCTATAGGAAAGTAAAAATAGCGCACGCCAAGGGCTATACGCTGGAAATCATCCCGGAGACCGCCGATGTAGTCCGTGAAATTTTCCAACTTTACACCAAGGGAGAGCCCCAGGCAGACGGCACACTCGCGCCGATCGGCAGCTATGGCATCGCCAATCTGCTTAATTCCCGCGGGATCCCATCACCTGGAGGTATCAAGTGGGCAGCGTGCAGCGTGCGAGATATTATAAAAAATCCCACCTATGCCGGCTTCGTCCGCTGGGCCTACCGGCCGCAGACAAAGCGCATGGTGGACGGGAAAATTGAAACTACATTTCCTGTAAATGCCAACGCCATCGTAAAAAAAGGCGTTCATGCTGCGATTATTGCCCCGGAACTATGGAACAAGGCGGACGAGATCATTAAGTGCCGGAGCCACGCCCCAGTGCCCAGCTCCAAGCAAATATCAAATCCGCTGGCTGGAATCGTCTATTGCTCTGTTTGTGGCCGCTCCATGTTGCAGATCCCCCACGGCAGCAAGAGTGGGCCTATGCTGATGTGCCCCACGGCCAAATGCGCCACCGTTGGCAGCCGGCTGGATGTGGTGGAAAGCGGAATACTGGATAGCCTGGGAAACTGGCTTAAAAGCTATCGTGTGCAGGCAGGCAGTAAGATGGAGGAAGATAAGCCGGATGACACGGAAAAGGCGCTGAAAGCCGCCAGACGCGATTTGCAGCAGCTCCACGCCCAAAAGAATAAATTATACGATCTGCTCGAAAGCGGCGTGTACACGCAGGAGATATTTCTCACGCGGTCCCGAGTGTTGGCCGGGAGAATCAGCGACGCCGAAAAGGCAATCGCCAACCTGGAGGATCATGTAAAGCAAAAGTCGCTGGCGGAAAATACCCGCAAGCAGATGATCCCCCGCGTGCAAAACGTGCTTAAGGTATACAGCACGCTCAATGATCCCGCCGAACAAAATGCCCTGCTGCGCTCCGTGCTGGATCGGGTAGTCTACGCCAAAAGCGTTGGCGGGCGGTATGTTCAGAGCGATTTGCAGCTATTCATTTTCCCAAAAATCAGCCCATTTTAAAGTCAGTTATAACATGCTGGTTGATATACCTTTGGGCCGCCCATGGCTGTTGCGCCCCTGCCGGAGGTGCAGAAGGTGCTGGCCTACGCATTGACGGTGATCCCACCGGAAAAGATTTTTTTGGGGATACCCAACTATGGCTATGACTGGCCCTTGCCCTTTGAAAAGGGCGTGACACGGGCCCAGTCCATTTCCCAGGAGCAGGCCTTTGCCCTGGCGGTGCAGTACGGCGTGGAGATTCAATACGACGAAACGGCTCAGGCACCCTTTTTCCACTACACCGACGCCGCCGGAAAGATGCACGAGGTGTGGTTCGAGGATGCCCGCAGCGCTGACGCCAAGCTGCGGCTCATCGCCCAAAACAGCTTGCAGGGCGCGGGCTTCTGGAATTTGATGCGCCCCGCGCCCCAGACCTGTCTGGTGCTCAGCGGCCTCTATGACATCGAGAAGCTCCCATAAGAGCATAAAAAAAGCAGCGGCGCGTAAGCGCCGCTGCTTTTTGGTGAGAGAGAGAAAATCAATGTCACAACAGTTCCTTGTTGTATTTTTATCATACAAGGGGCAAAAGCAAATGTCAACGGATTTGATAATTTATTCACAATTTATTTACATCCGAATGGTATTGACAAATCAGCGTTTTCGGATTATTATTTAGCCTGCTAATTATTAGGAAGCTAAATATATTTTCGAGACAGGAGGGACACAATGAAAGAGGTCCGCACAGAGCATATCGGGCCCCTGCTTGGCTATTGCGATCACCAGATCCACAAGCGGATGGACGAGCAGCTGCGGGCATACGATATCTCCCCCATGCAGTGCCGCGTGCTGATGTATCTTTGCAAAACGGACAAGGAGATCCACCAAAAGGCACTGGAGGAATATCTGATGGTGAAGCCTTCCACGGTCAACGGCATCGTGGAGCGGCTGGAGCAGAAAAGCCTGCTGACCCGCACCACCAGCAGACAGGACGCCCGCTGCCGGGTACTGACGCTGACGGAACAGGGACGCAGTTTTCACAATACGTTTGTCAAGATCATCACCAGCGTGGGCGATCAGATGGAAAAGGGCTTCACGTCCCAGGAACTGGAACAGCTCCGCTCCTACTTGCTGCGCGTGGCGGATAATCTGCAAGGCAAGGAGGAACAAGATGCTTAAAAAAATAATCCCTTACACCAAGGGGTACCAAAAATGGATCTGGCTGGGCGTGCTGTGCTCCGTGGGAGAGGCGGTGTTTGAGCTGTTGCTGCCGCTGATCATGGCCGACATCGTGGACGTGGGCATTGCCACCGGCAACCGGGCCTATATTCTGGCCAAGGGCGCGGAAATGATCCTCATGTCCTTGGTGGCGCTGGCCATGGGCGTCAGCGCGGCGGCGCTGGCCTCCAAGACCGGTATGGGCTTTGGCGCCAACCTGCGGAAGGCGGAATACGACCGGGTGCAGGAGTTCTCGTTCAGCAATATCGAGAAGTTTTCCACCGCGTCTCTCATCACCCGCCTTACCAGCGATGTCAACGCCACACAGATGACCCTCATGATGGGCATGCGGATTTTGGTGCGGGCCCCTGTGATGCTGGTGACGGCACTGGTGCTGGCTATCACCATCAGCCTGCGGCTCAGCCGTGTGTTTCTGGTGGTGATCCCGCTGCTGCTGATTCTGGTAGGCATCATCATCAAGGTGGTGGGCCCTATGTTTACCACCTTGCAGGAGTGTACCGACGACGTGAACCTGGTGGTGCAGGAGAACCTGGGCGCCATCCGGGTGGTGAAGTCCTATGCCCGGGAAAAACGGGAGAAGGAAAAGTTCGCTCAGCGCAACAACCGGCTGAAGGAGTCCTCCGAAAAGGCCTTTGGCTTTGTGGTGATGAATATGCCGCTGATGATGATGATCATTTACGGCACCATCATCGCCGTCATGTGGATCGGCGGCCACCAGGTCTTTGCCGGCACCATGGGCAGCGGCGATCTGATCTCCTTCTTTACCTATGTGACGGAAATTCTGATCTCCCTTTTGATGGTCTCCGTGGTGATGATGATGCTTACCCGCTCCATCGCCTGCGCCCGGCGTATCATCGCCGTGCTGGAGGAAAAGCCGGAGATCACCGACGAGGCGGCCGACCCCTCTTTGGAGGCGGCGGACGGCTCCGTGATCTTTGACCATGTGTACTTCAAATACAACAAGGACACCCCCGCCTGGAACCTGGAGGATATCCAGCTTTCCATCCGCTCCGGCATGACGGTGGGCATCATCGGCGGCACCGGCAGCGCCAAGTCCACGCTGGTGTCTCTGATCCCCCGACTCTATGAAGCCACGGAGGGAGCGGTCTATGTGGGCGGCCACAACGTAAGGGAATACACCATGGAGCACCTGCGGGACGCCTGCGCCATGGTGCTGCAAAAAAATACCCTCTTTTCCGGCACCATCCGGGAAAACCTGCGATGGGGCAACGAACACGCCACCGACGAGGAGATGGCGGCGGCCTGCCGCGCCGCCTGCGCCGATGAGTTCATCGACAAAATGCCGGACGGCTATGACACCCGCATCGAGCAGGGCGGCACCAACGTCTCCGGCGGGCAGAAACAGCGCCTGTGCATTGCCCGGGCGATCTTGAAACAGCCCAAGGTGCTGATTCTGGACGACTCTACCTCCGCGGTGGATACCGCCACCGACGCCAGGATACGACGGGCCTTCGCGGCGGAGCTGAAGGACACCACCAAGATCATCATTGCCCAGCGGGCGGCCTCCGTCTGCGACGCCGACCTCATCGTGGTGCTGGACGACGGAAAGATCTCCGGAGCGGGCACCCATGAAGAGCTGCTGCAAAGCAACGACATCTACCGCGACGTCTATCAGTCTCAGCAGGAAGGGGTGAGCATCAATGGCTGACAAACAAAACACCGTCCCATCCCGCGGGCGGCACGGCCCCGGCGGTCACGGCTTTCAAAAGCCCCAGAACCTGAGAGGCACCACCAAAAAACTGATGGGGTATATCGGCCGCTACAAGGCATCGCTGGCGGTGGTGGTGATCTGCCTGCTCATCGGTTCTCTGGGTTCGGTCTTTGCCAGCTATCTCATGAAGCCGGCTATCAACGATTATATCCTGCCCGGCGATTTCAAGGGGCTTGTCAAGATCCTGATGCTGATGGGCGGCATTTACGCCGCCGCCTCCCTGGCCAGTTTCGCCTATGCCCGCATCATGGTGCATATCTCCCAAAAGACGGTGGCCCAGCTGCGGCAGGATCTCTTTGACAAGCTGCAAAGCCTGCCCCTGCGCTACTTCGACACCCACCAAAGCGGCGATCTTATGAGCCGCTTTACCAACGATATCGATACCGTCAGCGAAATGATAAACAACAGCTTTGCCAACCTCATTGCCAGCGCCCTGACCTTTTTGGGCGTCCTTGCCATGATGTTTTACCTCAACTGGATCCTGACGCTGATCACCATCGTGTTTCTGGCGCTGATGCTGGTGGTGGTGAAATTTATCGGCGGAAAGAGCCGCGTCAGCTACAAGAGGCAGCAAAGCGCCTTGGGCGCCGTCAACGGCTATGTGGAGGAGATGATCGAGGGCCAGAAGGTCATCAAAGTCTTCAACCACGAGCAAAAGGCACGGGAGGGCTTTGACGCGCTGAACACCGAGTATCGCGAAGCCGCCACCATGGCCAACGCCTACGCCTTTTCCATGATGCCCGCCATGGGCAACCTCTCCAAGATCGACTACGCCGTCACCTGCTGTGTGGGCGGCCTGATGGCCATCGGAGGTCTCTTCGACATCGGCGGTCTTGCGGCCTACCTCACCTATGTCAAGCAGTTCTCCCAGCCCATCACCCAGATCAGCCAGCAGATCAACACCGTGCTGGCGGCGGTGGCCGGCGCGGAGCGCATCTTTGCCGTCATGGAGGCGGAGCCCGAAACTGACGAGGGCAGGGTGATCCTGGTGCGGGTGGAAAAGGACGGCGAGGCCCTCACCGAAACGGAAAAACGCACCGGCCACTGGGCCTGGAAGCGGCCCGACGGGACGCTGACGGAGCTGCGGGGCGACGTGCGCTTTGACCGAGTGACGTTTGGCTACAACGAGGACAAAGTGGTGCTAAACGACATTTCCCTCTTCGCCAAGCCCGGCCAGAAGATTGCCTTTGTGGGCTCCACCGGTGCCGGAAAGACCACCATTACCAACCTCATCAATCGCTTTTACGACATCCAGTCCGGCACCATTACCTACGACGGCATCAACGTGCTGGACATCGCCAAGGAGTCCCTGCGCCGCTCCTTGGGCGTGGTGTTGCAAGACACCCACCTCTTTACAGGCACCGTGGCCGATAACATCCGCTATGGCCGTCTCAACGCCACCGACGAGGAGGTGGAGGCCGCGGCCCGTCTGGCCAACGCCGATACCTTTATCCGCCACCTGCCAGACGGCTACAACACCGTTCTCAAGGGCGACGGCGGCAATCTGAGCCAGGGAGAGCGGCAACTGCTGGCCATCGCCCGGGCCGCCGTTTCCGATCCCCCGGTGCTGATTCTGGACGAGGCCACATCCTCCATCGATACCCGCACGGAAAAGCTCATCGAGCAGGGCATGGATTCCCTGATGGAAAACCGCACGGTGTTCGTCATTGCCCACCGGCTTTCCACCGTCCGCAATGCCAAGGCGATCCTGGTGCTGGAAAACGGCTCGATCATCGAGCGCGGCGATCACAGGCAGCTGCTGAGTGAAAAGGGCCGCTACTACCAGCTTTATACCGGTCAGGCGGAGCTGAGCTGAAAGATTTTGACCCCAAAGACGAGATAACAGGAAAAAACAGCTCTTTTTCTTGACGAGCGGCGGCTTTTCAACTACAATAAAGACCCCCAAAGGAGGTTTTGCTATGTCAGAAAAGGAATTATGCCAAACGGCAGTGGCCATGCTGGACAGAGCTTACTGCCCCTATTCCCATTTCCCGGTGGGCGCGGCACTGGAGTGCGGTGACGGCACCGTGTTTACAGGCTGCAACGTGGAAAACGCGGCCTACGGTGTGGCCATCTGTGCCGAGCGCACCGCCATGACCAAAGCGGTTAGCGAGGGACACCGTGACTTTGTTCGCATTGCCATTGCCGGAAAAAGTGAGAACTTTTGCGTCCCCTGCGGCATCTGCCGCCAGATGATGATGGAATTTGCCCCCGATATGGAGGTCATCTGCCTCAACAACAAGGGCGAAACGAAGAGCTTCAAGCTTTTGGAGCTGCTGCCCTACGGGTTTGACCAGTCCTGGCTGGAGAAGTGACCCCCGCCCTTTGCCCGGCATAAGATGGAACAGCACCCCGCTAAGGAGGTCTTCCTGTGACAAGAACACTGGATCAGCTGCCGGTGGGCCAGTCCGCCTGCGTCATCGGTCTGGATCTCACCGGCGCCCAGCGGCGGCGGATGCTGGATCTGGGTTTTACGGCCGGCGCGTGGGTCACGGCTTTGCAAAGAAGTCCGTTCGGTGATCCCACGGCCTACGGCGTGCTGGACGCGGTCATTGCCCTGCGGGGCAGCGACGCCCGGATGATACACATTGCCGCTCCATCGGCGATCCGATGAGATCCATCATAAAAAGGTGCAGGCCCGTGGGGCCTGCACCTTTTTTGTCAGAAAAGAAATGCTACGCTTGGGTAGGGAGGATCTCCAGCCAGTAGCCGTCCGGGTCCTGGATGAAGTAGATGCCCATGGCAGGATTTTCAAAGCAGATGCAGTCCATCTTTTCATGCAGGGCATGGGCGGCGTCGAAATCTTCCGCCCGAAAAGCCAGATGAAACTCGCACTCCCCCAGACCGTAGGGCTGGGGATGCTCCCTGAGCCACGTCAGCTCCAGCTCAAAATCCGTTTCCCCGCTGCCCACATAGACGATCACAAAGGAACCGCCCGGCCCGGTGATGCGGCGGCGCTCGGTGAGCCCCAGGGCCTTTCGGTAAAAGGCCAGCGACCGGTCAAGGTCGCTGACGTTGTAGTTTTCGTGAATCATTTTAAATGTCATCATGTACCTCCATTGGCGATTTGATGGGGATATCTCATTATAGTGCATTTCCCTTAAAACACAAGATGCTTATGAAAAGAGCCACAGTGCCGCCGGAACAGACAGCAAAAGGGACAAAGCGGTTTGCAGCAGCTTTCCCAACCAGTAATACCGCAGCGAAAGCCCCGTGCCGCCCAGCACCGCGGCCGTCTGGCAGTGGACGGAAAGCCCGCCGAAGGCCAGCAGCCCCGATGCTGCGCAAAACCCCAGGGGCGTTGGCGGCAAGAGCAAAATGCCATTGGTCAGCTCCAGCAGTCCCAGCACGGCACCTTGATGCAGCCCTGTGAGGCGGGTGAAGAAGGTCAGCACCACCAAAAAAAAGATGACAAAGCCGCAGACGTTCAAAATGGAGGAAAAGCCGCTTTGCACGGCGCCGATCAGCGCCTGGGAAAAACGGGGCGGGGCGGCAGACGCGGCGCGGGCGCTTTGCTTTCCGGGCGGCGCGTGCCAGGGACGCAGCAAGAGACCCGTGAGCACGGCGGAGAGAACGTGGATGACATAGAGCCAGGCACCCAGGCGGCTGCTGTGGAAAAGAGCTCCCCCGGCGATGCCCAGGATAAAGGCAGGGCCGCTGTTGTTGCAGCACGCGAGCAGACGCTCGGCCTCCTGCTTTTGACAAAGGCCCTGCTCATAGAGCTGGCCCACCGTGCGCCCGCCCACCGGGTACCCCCCCACGATGCCCAGTAAAAACGCCGTCCCCCCCGCGCCGCCGCAGTGGAAAAGACGCCGGGCGGGCCGGCGCAGCAGCCGCCCCAGCTCGTCGGCAAAGCCCAGAGAAATGAAGAGAGAGGTCAGCACAAAAAAGGGAAACAGCGCGGGGATCACCGACTGCACGCAAAGTGTGATACCGGCGCGCACCGCCTCGGCCGCCGCGCCGGACTCCACCAGCAGACACCCCATGGCCGCCAGCAGAAAAAGACCCAGCAGCCAATTTTTTCGTTTCATCGCTACCGCCTCCCCGCCTTACTCTATGACGGGAGAGGGGCGGGCATGATACGCACCCGTCCGGCAGATGGCTGGGACAGGCAAGTTATCCCCCCGGCGCGCATAGAAATAGAGCAAAAAAAGGGCGGTGGACAATGGAGCAGTACGGAAAACAGACGGAGCGAAAGGCCCGGGTCATGGAGAAGCTGGATCTGCCGGTGGATCTGGTGACAGACCTGCCCCGAATGGAAATGACGGGCGACCGGGAATTTTACATGGAGCACCACCGGGGCATCCTCTCTTACAGCACGGAAACGGTGGATATCAACGGCGGCGCGCTGATGGTGCGCCTCACCGGGCAGAACTTGCAGCTGGTGGCCATGACGGAGTCGGAGCTGCGGGTCTGCGGGACCATTGAAAAAATGGAGCTGATGAGGTAGATGTATAAAAATATCACCAACTTTTTGCAGGGGACGGTGTGCGTCCACGTGGAAAGCCCCTATCCCGAGCGAGTCATGAATTTCTGCTCTGCCCGTGGGATCCCTTTCTGGGACCTGGCCTGGGGCTCCGCCACGGAGCTGACCTTCAAGACCACCCGGCAGGACTGGCGGCGGCTGAAGCAAAATGCGGAGCATCTCAACGCCCGGCTGACACGCCAGCGGGAGACGGGCGTCCCGGGCTTTTTGTCCCGGTTTCGCCGCCGGTACGCCCTGCTGGCGGGACTGGCGCTGTGCGTGCTGCTGCTCTTCGGCGGCTCCTTTTTCGTCTGGGATTTTGATATCACCGGCAACAGCGCCGTCTCCGACGAGCAGATCCTGCGGGCGCTGGAAAAATACGGCATCGGCATCGGCACGCCGGGCCTTTCCATCGACCAGGAGGACCTGCGCAACCATGTGCTGCTGGACCTGCCGGACGTATCATGGATGGCGGTGAATGTCCGGGGCTGCACGGCCCATGTGCAGGTGGTGGAGCGGGTGCGCTCGCCGGCGATCGTGGAGCGGCGCAGCGCCGCCAATGTGGTGGCCGACAAGGACGGCCTTGTGATGAAGGTGGAGGCCCTGGACGGACAGGCACAAGTGCTGCCAGGCACCACCGTGACAAAAGGGCAGCTGCTGATCTCTGGCGTGGTGGATTCCGCATCCTCCGGCTACCGTCTGCTTCACGGCATGGGCAGCGTGTGGGCCCGCACCTGGTATGAACTGTCGGTGCAGGTGCCGCTGCAGATCGAAAAAAAGAAGGCGGTGGCGGAGAAAACCACCGGCGTTGCCCTGAATTTTGGGAAAAACCGCGTAAAAATCTACACAAAGGGTAGCATGATGGATTCCGGTTGTGATAAAATAATACAATCCGATCAACTGACGCTGCCGGGCGGCTGCGCGCTGCCGGTAACGCTGGTGCGGGAGACCACCGTCCGCTATGTCACAGAGACAGTGCGGCGCTCCCGGGACGAGGCCGAGGCCGAGGGCGAAGCCCTTTTGCAGGACTATCTGCAATCCCGCCTGTCCGACGGCGACACCGTGACCAATACCCGTTTTGCCTCCGCCCAGCAGGGGGATACCCTGCTGTGTACGGTGACGGCGGAATGTTATGAGCAAATCGGCCGGCAGATCCTGCTGCCGGAGGAATAGGAGGAACCTTCCTGCATGGAACAGCGCATCAGTATCGAACGAATGGAAGAGACCATCAACATTTTTGGCTCCTTTGACGAAAATATCCGGCTGCTGGAAGCGGAGTTCCATGTCTCGGTGGTGAACCGGGACGGGGAACTCCGCATCACCGGCGAACCGGAGGACACCATGATGACCGCCAAGGCCGTCGGCGCGCTGCTGACGCTCTCCAGCAAAGGGGAGAGCATCAGTGAACAGCACGTCCGCTATGTCATCGGCCTTTGCCGCAGCGGACAGGAGGATCGCATCAGCGAGCTGACCCAGGACGTGATCTGCATCACTTCCAAGGGCCGCCCGGTGAAGCCCAAGACCATCGGACAAAAGCAGTATGTGGATTCCATCAACAAAAACACCGTGACCATCGGCGTGGGGCCTGCCGGTACGGGCAAGACCTATCTGGCGGTGGCGGCGGCTGTAGCCGCCTTCCGGGATAAACAGGTGAACCGCATCATCCTCACCCGCCCCGCGGTGGAAGCCGGCGAGCGGCTGGGCTTTCTCCCCGGCGACCTGCAAAGCAAGGTGGACCCCTACCTGCGCCCGCTGTACGACGCTCTTTTCGATATGCTGGGGGCCGAGACGTACCAGAAGTATCTGGAGCGGGGCAACATCGAGGTGGCGCCCCTGGCCTATATGCGCGGCCGCACGCTGGACGACAGCTTTATCATTCTCGACGAGGCGCAAAATACCAGCCGGGAGCAGATGAAGATGTTCCTCACCCGCATGGGTTTTGGCTCCAAGGTGGTCATCACCGGCGACGTGACCCAGATCGACTTGCCCAGGGACAAGCCCAGCGGCCTCAAGGACGCCATGCGTGTTTTGAAAAACGTGGAGGGACTGGGCGTCTGTATGCTCACCGACCAGGACGTGGTGCGCCATGTGATGGTGCAGCGGATCATCAAGGCCTACGCCGATTTTGAAACGGCGGGGAAAAAGAAAAAGTGAGGCGTTTTTTCATGACACATCAGATTTCCGTTACCGGCAACCGCAAAGGCGTCAATTCCCCGGCTCTTGCCGCCCTGCTGCGCCGGGCGGTGCGCGGCGCTCTGGCCGCCGAGGGCGTGGAGACGCCCTGCGAGGTGAACATTTTGCTCACCGATGACGAGGGCATTCATGAGGTCAACCGGGAGATGCGGCAGGTGGACGCCCCCACGGACGTGCTGAGCTTTCCCATGTTCGACCTGCGGCCCGGCGAACATCCCGGCGAAGAGGACGCCGACCCCGATACCGGCCGGGTGCCGCTGGGGGATATGTGCCTTTCCGTGGAGCGGGCCCACGCGCAGGCGGCGGAGTACGGTCACAGCTTTGAGCGGGAGATATCCTATCTGGCGGTCCACTCCGTGCTGCACCTGCTGGGCTATGACCATCTGGACGAAGGCCTCATGAAGCGCCAGATGCGCGGGCGGGAGGACGCCATTATGGCCCAACTCCATCTGGAGCGGTAAAAAAGAGCACCCCTGCCGCACCCGCGGCGGACGATATACATCCCATAGACAAAATTGCTCAAAAAAAGAAAGTTGAGGATCACCTATGAACGACATCCAAAAAACGGCCATGGTTACCGTCTGCGGTCGGCCCAATGTGGGCAAGTCCAGCCTGACCAACGCCCTGGTGGGCGAAAAGATCGCCATCGTGTCCAATAAGCCCCAGACCACCCGCAACCGCATTTACGGCATCGTCAACCGGGGTGACACCCAGTATGTGCTGCTGGACACGCCGGGTCTGCATAAAGCCCGCTCCCGCCTGGGAGACTATATGGTCAAGGTGGTGCGTGAGAGCCTGGCGGAGGTGGAGGCGGCGCTGCTGCTGGTGGAGCCCATCCCCCATGTGGGCGAGCCGGAGAAAATTCTCATCCAGCGGATTCAGGAGGAAAAGCTCCCGGCCGTTTTGTGCATCAATAAGATCGACACCGTGGCGCGGAAGGACGACCTTTTGGCCGTCATTGCCGCGTACAGCGAATATTACCCGGACTTTGAAGCCATTATCCCCATTTCCGCCCGCACCGGCGACGGACTGGACGAGCTGATGACGCAGCTCTCCCGCTACGCCCAGGAAGGCCCGCAGCTGTTCCCCGACGGCATGACCACCGACCAGCCCGACCAGCAGGTCTGCGCCGAGACCGTGCGGGAGAAGATGCTGCTGTGCCTGGACAAGGAGATTCCCCACGGCACAACGGTGGAGGTGACCCGCTTTACCGAGCGGGACTCCGGCATTATTGATCTGGACGTGACCATCTACTGCGAAAAAGCCAGCCACAAGGGCATCATTATCGGCAAACAGGGCGCCATGCTGAAAAAGATTAGCACCCTGGCCCGGCAGGACATTGAAAAATTTATGGGCACCAAGGTCTACATGGAGGTGTGGGTCAAGGTGAAGGAAAACTGGCGCGACAATATGAATTTTATGCGCCAGCAGGGCTATGACGACGAATAAGAGGCACCCCCAAAGCCGCGGCCTTAAAAAAAGCGGTTGCACCTCTTTTTCGACAATCTAACATTTACCACCTATAAAACCGGTCCTTTGCTCACAAGCTATGAGAGCGGGAGGTGGATGAGATGGACGCACAGGCTTGCTGGACTCTCTTTGAGGAGACCGGCGACCCGGCCGTGTATGTACTCTACCGCCGGGAAACACAAATGACAACAGGCACGCAGGGCGGATGACCTCCGCCCTGTGCGCTGTGACAAAACCGCCGCGGAGGAATTACATAAATGCCGGTCATCAAAAAAGTCACCACAGGGCTGGTGCTGCGGGAAACCGAAACAAAGGAAACGGACAAGATCCTCACCGTGCTGACGCCCGACCTGGGGAAGATTCCCGTCATCGCCAAAGGCGCCCGGCGCAAGGGCAGCAAGATCGCCGCCGCCAGCCAGCTGCTGGTGTATTCGGAAATGACCCTCTGCCACCGGGGCGACTGGTTCTTTCTGGACGAGGCGTCCACGCTGGCGCTGTTTGACGGCGTGCGGCAGGACGTGGTGCTGCTGTCCCTTGGCTCCTACTTCGCCGAATTGATGGAGGCGGTGCTTTGCGACGAGCTGCCTGCCCCGGAGATCCTGAGCCTACTGCTCAACGCCCTGTACGCCCTCGGCGTGCAGCAGCGCGACCCGGCGCTGGTGAAGGCGGGCTTTGAACTGCGGCTGATGGCGCTGGCGGGCTTTGCCCCCATGACGGAGCACTGTGCCGTCTGCGGGCGGGAGGAGCCGGCAGAGCCCATGCTGGACGTGGTGCAGGGCGTGATCCGCTGCCGGAAGTGTTCGCTGCCGGGTGGGCTGTCCCTGCCACTGACACGGGGGTCGCTGGCGGCGCTGCGGCATATCCTGTACTGCGAGCCGAAGAAGCTCTACGCCTTTTCACTGGGACCGGAGCCGCTGCGCCAGCTCAACCATGTGTCGGAGGCCTTCGCGGCCAGTCAGCTGGAACGCAGCTTCCGCACGCTGGACTTTTACAAAACCATGCAGGGGGAGACGATACCCTCTGCTGATCCATGAAAACCGTTGCTTTTCTGAAAGCAGGGAGACACTTATGAATGATATGTTTGAAAAATCCATTCGCACGCTGGAGCTGCCCTCTGTGCTGCGTCTGCTGTCCCAAAAGGCGGTGAGCCAGGCGGCCAAGGAACGCTGTCTTGCGCTGACACCCCGGACAGACCGGGGCGACGTGCTGCGGCTGCTGGACGAGACGGATGACGCCAAGGCCATGATCGGCCTGTGGGGCAGCCCTCCCTTTTCCGGGATAAAGGACGTGTCCCCGTCGCTGGCCCGGGCCGACCGGGGCGGTATGCTTAATACCCGGGAGCTGCTGGACATCGCCGCCCTTCTCACGGCCAGCCGCCGGGTGGAGGACTATTTCCACAAAGAAAATCGCGCCGAAAACACGGTGCTGGGACACCTTTTCGCGTCGCTGCACACCAACCGCTATCTGGAAGAGCGGATCCAGTCCGCCATTCTGGACGAGGACACCATCGCGGACACGGCGTCGCCGGAACTGGCGGACATCCGCCGCAAAATGCGTCTGGCCGCCGCCAAAAGCCGCCAGATCCTGCAAAAGATCATTTCCTCCGCTTCTTATTCCAAGATTCTGCAAGAGGCGCTGATCACCCAGCGGGACGGCCGTTTCGTGGTGCCGGTAAAAGCCGAGCATCGGGGGGATATGCCGGGACTGGTGCATGACATCTCCTCCAGCGGCGCCACGCTTTTTATCGAACCCATGGGCGTGGTACAGGCCAACAACGAACTCAAGGAGCTCTCCGCCCGGGAGAAAAAGGAGATCGACCGCATCCTTATGGCGCTTTCCGCCGACTGCGCCGCCCAGCAGGAGAACATCCGCTGGGACTACGACGTGCTGGTGCAGCTGGATGTGATCTTTGCCCGGGGGCAGTTGAGCTATCAGATGAACGCATCCCGGCCGGAGGTGCAAAAGCGCTTTGCCGTGACGCTGCGGCGGGCCAGGCACCCGCTGCTGGAAAAAGCGGTGCCCATTTCCGTGGAGGTGGGCGACCGGTTTGACACGCTGGTCATCACCGGCCCCAACACCGGCGGCAAGACAGTGACGCTCAAGACGCTGGGGCTTTTGTGCCTCATGGCCCAGTGCGGGCTGCACATCCCCGCCGACGACGGAAGCGCGCTGCCGGTATTCAGCCGGATCCTGGCGGATGTGGGCGACGAGCAGAGCATTGAGCAGAACCTGTCCACCTTCTCCGCCCATATGAGCAACATCATCGACATTTTGCGCCAGGCGGATGACGAGAGCCTGATCCTCTTTGATGAGCTGGGCGCCGGCACCGATCCCGTGGAGGGCGCGGCCCTGGCCATCGCCATCATCCAAAACGCACGGGGCAAGAGTGCGCGGATCGCCGCCACCACCCACTATGCAGAGCTCAAGACCTTTGCCATGACCACGGCGGGGGTGGAAAACGCCTCCTGCGAGTTTGACGTGCAGACACTGCGGCCCACCTATCGGCTGCTCATCGGCATTCCCGGCAAGTCCAATGCCTTTGCTATCGCCCAGCGGCTGGGACTGGAGGAAAGCGTCATTGACGCCGCCAAGGCCCAGATCGACAGCGAGTCCGTGCGGTTTGAGGATGTGCTGACCCAGCTGGAGGAAAAGCGGCAGACGCTGGAGCAGTCCCAGACGGAGGCGGAGCAGCTGCGCCGCCAGCGGGAGGAAGACGCCCGCAAGGCCCGGGAGTTCCGGGAACAGATGCAACGGGCAAGAGAAAATGCCCGGGGCAAAGGCGAAGCCGAGGCAAAGCGCATTATTCGGGAGGCGCAGACCCAGGCCGACGCCATCTTTGCCCAGCTGGAGGAGCTGCGCAAGGCCCAGCAGAAGCAGGAAAATTTCCAGCAGATCAACGACGCCCGCGTGGCCGTGCGCCACAGTCTGAAGGCCGCCGGCGAGCTGCTGCAAAAACGGGAGGAAGATCCCGTTGCCCCGCCCAGCCGCCCCATCGCCGAGGGCGATCTGGTGGAACTGCCGGGGGTGAAAACAGCCGCCGCGGTGCTCCACGTCAATGGCGACGGCACGTTGCTGCTCCAGGCCGGAAAGATGAAGATGACCACCCGGGCTTCCGAGGTGCGGCTTATCGAAAGCGCGGAGCAGGTGGAAAAGAAAAAAGCGATTTCCGTGGAAAAGGGCGCTTCCAGCTTCCGCATGTCGGCAAGGGCCGCATCGGAGCTGGACATCCGGGGCCTTGAAACGCTGGAGGCCGAGAGCGTGGTGGAGAACTATCTGGACAGCGCCCTGCGCTCCAAGCTGGGCACCGTGACCATCATCCACGGAAAGGGGACGGGCGCTTTGCGAAAGGCTGTATGGGAAATGCTGCGGCGCAACAAGAACGTGAAGAGTTTTCGCATGGGCCGCTACGGTGAGGGCGAAGCCGGCGTGACAGTGGTGGAGCTGAAATAAACGTCGATTTGTGCAAAGCAACAAATTTGACGCGCCGTCGGGAAATAAACCGTGAAATTTTTGTTGAAATCCATATTGAAATCTGGCTTAAATCCTATATAATAGTTATACTAAGAATTGTGCTTTCAACGCTGAATGGCAAAAGGAGTGCTATTATGTATACACAGGAAGTTACCATCAGAAACGAGGTCGGCCTGCACGCAAGACCTGCCACTTATTTTATTCAGAAGGCCAACGAGTTCAAAAGCGGCATCTGGGTGGAGAAGGATGAGCGCCGTGTCAATGCCAAGAGCCTGCTGGGCGTTTTGTCTTTGGGCATCGTGAAGGGCTGCACCATTACGCTGATTGCCGACGGTACCGACGAGAAAGAGGCTGTCACCGCGCTGGCCGGGCTGATCGAAAACAACTTCGGCGAATAAGAGAACAGATTGAAAAAGCACAGAGGTCATTGACCTCTGTGCTTTTCTTTTTTGCTTTTGCTGCCGCGGTGCAAAGCGCGTTCTCCCACGGTATGCCGGCGTCCCTACCCCATAAAAGGCCTGCGGCTCACGAGAAAAAACCGACGCGCTGTCCGTCCCATGCCGGGGGCAAAAGGTGACGGTGCAGGCACTTTTTCTCTTTTTCCACAACGGAGCGGCGGCAGGAGAAGGCGGTCAGCTTTGCCTGGCAAATCCTTGCCGTTTGCCCTCTGCGCCAAAAAGCGCGGGCAAAGAACACCAGCCGGAAGGCAGACGGCCCGCGCCGGGGTCAGCCCCACGGCGGTCTTTGCTCCGACAGTATACCGCAGGCGCCGTGAAATGTCCACGGAAATTTGAACGGTTTTTTCATTCTTTTTCATTCGTTTTTTGGTAAAAAAAGTAGGCGTAATCTGAGTATTCCGCCGCCTGGCGGCATATGACGCCGTAGCAGCGGTCTCTTAAAAGGGACTTGTCAGATCAGATCTTTTTCGGCCTCGCGGACGGTGTTAATAAGGTACTGCACGGCCTCCACCGGGTACTTGCCCTGGGCGGTCTCCCCTGTGAGCATCACGGCGGCGGCGCCGTCGGCGCAGGCGTTGTAGATATCGACCACCTCGGCCCGGGAAGGGATCGGACGGTAGGTCATGCTCTCCAGCAGGTGCGTGACCAGCAAAAAGGGCTTGTTGTGGGCCCGGCAGACCGCCGAAATCTGCTTTTGCACATGGGGAAGCTGCCACAGCGGCATGGCGTTGCCCAGATCGCCCCGGGCAATGGTCACCACATCCGCCAACTCCAGCCAGTCCGCCAGGTTTTCCACGCCCACCAGATCCTCCACCTTGGCGAAGACCCGCAGGTGGGAAAGGCCCTTTTGCGCCATGGCCGCGCGCAGTTCCTCCAGGTCACGGCGGCGGCGGATGAAGGGGTGCATGATGCCGGTGACGCCGTATTCAGCGGCCAAAAGCAGGTCCACCCTGTCTTTATCCGAAAGAATAGGCCGCTGCAGATCCACGTCGGGCAAAAAAAGGCTCTTGCGGGATTTCAGCGTTCCGCCCCGCAGGATGCGGCAGCGGGCGGAGCCGTCGGCCACGGATTCCACCGTCAATTGAATGGCGCCGTCGTCCAGCAGCAGCGTCATTTCCGGGCGCATGGCGGCAATCACGTCCCCTTCCGCCGGAATACCCAGCTTTCCTATCAAGACGGTGTCCCCTGTCTGGAGCGTCATGGGACGGCGCAGCTCCCCGATGCGAATCTCACAGCCCTGGAGATCGATGATGAGTTCCGGCTGCGTACCGGTGAGCACGGCGGCATGTTGCAGATTTTCCACCCAAGGGCGGCACTCCACCAGCGTCTTGTGGGACAGATTCAGCCGCACCCCGGTCAGGCCGGCGGCAAGCATGGGCGTCAGCGTTTCCAACCGGTAGCAGGCAGGGCCCAGCGTGGCATAGGTTTGGATCATGGCATTTGATCTCCTTCTTCGTGAAAATGCGCCCAGACGGCTTGAGCGGCGGCTTTGGGAATGACGGCTGCCAGCGTTTCTTCCGGGGCACTTCGTATGTTTTTAACCGATTTGAACTGCCGCAGCAGCGCCTCCTGACGGGCTTTTCCCACGCCGGGAATGCCGTCGAGCTGGCTGGTAAGAGCGCTGCGGGAATGTTTTTCGTGGTGATAGGTGATGGCGAAGCGGTGGGTCTCCTCCTGAATCTGACCGATGAGGGAAAAGACCGCCGGGTTGGACTGAATGCCGATCTCCCGCCCTTCGGGCGTCATCAGCGCCCGGGTGCGGTGGCGGTCGTCCTTCACCATGCCCAGCACGGGCAGGGACAGCCCCAGCATTTGCAGTACCTCCAGCGCGGCGCGGGCGTGGGTCTCGCCGCCGTCGATGAGCAGCAGGTCGGGCAGGAGGGAAAACTTTTCGTCGCCTTCCAAATAGCGGCGGAAGCGGCGTGTCAGCACCTCCTGCATGGCGTGATAGTCGTCGGGGTGATCCAGCGACTTGATCTGGAACCGGCGGTAATCCCGCTTTAAGGGCCGGGTGCCGGCAAAGACCACCATGGACGCCACCATGTCGGAAGAGCCGGTGTTGGAAATATCAAAGGACTCCATGCGCTCCGGCGGGGCGGAAAGCCCGGCCATTTTTGCAAGAGACTCCAGAATTTTATTGCTGCGCTCGGCGTCCGAGGTGACACGCTCCACCTCTTCCCGGGCGTTGCGGCAGGCCATTTTTAAAAGGTCAGCCCGCTCCCCCCGCTGGGGCACCCGCAGTGTGACACGGTGGCACGCCCGCTGGGACAGAACAGTCATAAAGGACTCCTGATCCGCGGTTTCCGCTGGCAGCAGGATCTCCGCCGGAAACGCGGACTTCCCCAGATAATACTGGCTCAGCACGGCGGAGAGAATCTCTCCGTCCTCCTCTTCTTCGTTGGGAACGTGAAAGACCTCTGTCTCCCGGCCCAGCAGATTGCCCTCCTCCACATGGAGCACGGCATAGCCGCATTTGGCACTGCCCCGGTAGAGCCCCCAGATGTCGGTGTCGGCGCAGACGCCGGCGATGACCTGCTGGGTCTTGCCCAGCACGGCGATGGCCCGAATGTGATCCCGCAGCATGGCGGCCCGCTCGAATTGCAGCGCCTCGGCCGCCTGCTCCATCTCGGCCTGCATTTCCCGTGTCAGCTGACGGTACTTGCCGCTCAGGAGACGCGCGGCCTGCTCCACGCGGGCCCGGTACTCATCTCCGGAGGGCTGGCCCCGGCAAAAACCGTCGCACTTACCCATGTGGAAATTGAGACAGGGCCGCTCCTTTCCGATGTCGCGGGGAAAGCGGCGGGCGCAGGTGGGCAGACGCAGCGCGGCGCACACGGCGTCCAGCGCCCGGCGGGTCTCCTGCCGGCCGCCGAAGGGGCCGAAATACTGGGCGCCGTCCTCCGCCGCCCGGCTTACCATGGAAAATTTAGGATATTCCGTGCCGGTTTCCAGCCGTAAAAAGGGATAACCCTTGTCATCCTTGAGCAGAATATTATAGCGGGGCATATGCTGTTTGATGAGAGAGTTTTCCAAAATCAGTGCCTCAAACTCACTGGAGACAAAGATGGTGTCAAAATGATCCACCTGGGAGACCATGATACGGGTCTTGAGATTGTGGGAGCTGCTTTCCTGAAAATACTGACTGACACGGTTTTTCAGCTTCTTGGCCTTGCCTACATAGATGACCTTTCCGGTTTTGTCCATCATCAGATAAACCCCCGGCAGCAGCGGCAGGTCGTTTGCCTTTTCCAACAGCTCTTCTTTTGTCAAAAAAACACCCCCTCACAAACGGATAGCGAACTCAGTATAGCATTGACACGGCCGTATCTCAAGGGGAAAAGCCGTTTTCACCGTTGCGCTTTGGCGCGTTTGCCTCTATAATGGAAGCAATCATAAAAAAAGAGGCATCGCCATGATACAGGATATCACACCCCATCAATACGACCGTACTTACCGGCTTGATGCCGCCAAACCCCGGGATCATGTCCTTTGCTATGCCGGCGGAGGCGTACTGCTGCGCCGGCAGGGGGACGTGTGGTCGGCGCCCCGCTTTTCCGACTTTCCGGAGGAGGAAGTTTCCCTGCGGAAAGAGGCACGCCATCTTTTCAACGTGGACGGCGAGGGCTATTTTCTCCTGGGGGAGACCCGCCTGGCGGAAAAAGAGGGGTTTGCTTACTGCGCCATGCGGGAGGTGCGCACCGTGCGCCCCATGGAGGTGGCTTTTGCCGCTGTGACAGGCTTTCAGCTGGCCCGCTGGTACCGGAACCGCGCCTTCTGCGGTTGCTGCGGCGCCCGGACGCAGTGGAGCCAGACCGAGCGGGCGGTGGTCTGCCCCCGCTGTGGGCTCATTGAATATCCCAAGATCTGCCCGGCGGTGATCGTGGCCGTTACCAACGGGGACAAGCTGCTGCTGACCCGCTATGCCAACCGCCCCTTCAAGGGCTATGCTCTCATTGCCGGTTTCGTGGAGATCGGGGAAACACTGGAGGACACCGTCCATCGGGAAGTGATGGAAGAGGTGGGGCTCCGGGTCAAAAATCTATGCTATTACAAGAATCAGCCCTGGAGCTTTTCCGATACGCTCCTGACAGGCTTTTACTGCGATCTGGACGGCGACGCGTCCATCACGCTGGACCACAACGAACTGTGTGAAGGCATCTGGATGGACCGCCGGGATCTGCCCCCGGGAGACGGGGACGTGAGCCTGACGGCGGAGATGATCGCGCGCTTCCGGCAGGAGAAAGAACATGACAAACAAAAAGAGATATAGACGATCCCAGAGGTCTGAAAAACGTCGGTATATGTGCCTGTTTCTCGTGCTGGCCGTGCTTTTGTGCGCGGAACTGGCAGTGGCCTGGCACATGGAACGAACCAAAAGAGAGGCCGCCGCCCAGCAGGCAAGCGAGAGCGCCAAGCAGGAGGAGACAAGCCAGCCCGCCGCCCAAAAGCCGGTGAGCCAGCTGCCTTCACAGACCCAGGAAAACAACGCCGCCCAGCCCGGTCAGAGCGGCGGAACGGCCCAGACGCAGGAGGAAGCACCCCTCTCCCGATCCGATGCGTACCAATACTATATAAAGGTCAACTATGAGGCCAATGTGGTCACGGTATACACCAAAGACAGCCAGGGGCGCTATTCCGTGCCCTCCCGGGTCATGCTCTGCTCCACCGGTGCGGATACGCCGAAGTCCGGCGTCTTTGACCTGTACGGCACCGGTCGGTGGCAGTGGCTGGGTCTGTTTGACGGGGTCTACGGACAGTACTGCACCCAGATTACAGGGGACATCCTTTTCCATTCGGTGCCCTATCTGGAACGGGGCAACAAAGCATCTTTGGAATACTGGGAGTTCGACAAGCTGGGCACCAGCTGCTCCATGGGCTGCGTCCGCCTGCAGGCGGGGGACGCCCAGTGGATCTATGAGCATCATACCGACATCGAGTCGGTGGAATTTTATGCCGCCTCTGACCCGGGACCACTGGGAAAGCCCGACGCGTCCCAGATCTCCGGCAACGAAAGCTGCCGGAACTGGGATCCCACCGATCCCGACAGCGGCAACCCCTGGCTTTTGGCATAGGATTGGCCTGTGCCCTTGTGACAAAAAGGCAAATGTAGTACAATGAAGTATCCATGAAAGGGTGGCTTGATATTGTGATGATCAGAAAAACCAAAATTGTCTGCACATTGGGACCCTCCACCGACCGGGACGGCGTCCTGCGGGCCATGCTCCAGTCCGGCATGAATGTGGCCCGGTTCAATTTCTCCCATGGATCTTATGAAGAGCATAAGGCGCGGCTGGATGAGCTCAAAGCCCTGCGGCAGGAACTGGATCTGCCGGTGGCTGCCATGCTGGATACAAAGGGGCCGGAGATCCGGCTCAAGACTTTTGAAAAGGGCATGGTGCATCTCATCTGCGGCAGCGAATTTACCCTGACCACAGAGGCGGTGCAGGGGGATGAGACACGCTGCTCCATCACCTACGGGGAACTGGTCAACGACGTTCACCAGGGCAACACCATTTTGCTCGACGACGGTCTGGTGCGCCTGACGGTGCTTGGCACCACGCCCACCTGCATCCGCTGCCGTGTGGAAAACGACGGCGTCATGAAAGACCGCAAGGGCATCAATGTGCCGGGCGTGAAGCTGTCCATGCCGTACATGAGCCAGCAGGACCGGGACGATATCCTCTTCGGCGCGGAACAGGGCTTTGATTTCGTGGCGGCCAGCTTTGTGCGCAAGGCGGCCGACGTGCGTGAGGTCCGCAGCCTTCTGGCCCAGGCCGACTCCCATATGCAGATCATCGCCAAGATCGAAAATCAGGAGGGCCTTTCCAATCTCTCCGAGATCATTTCGGCGGCGGACGGCGTCATGGTGGCCCGGGGCGATATGGGCGTGGAGATCGACTTCGCGGAGATCCCCGCCATTCAGAAAAAGATCATTGCCCAGTGTCTGACCCACGGCAAGCCTGTGATCACCGCCACGCAGATGCTGGATTCCATGATGGAAAATCCCCGGCCCACCCGGGCGGAGATCACCGACGTGGCCAACGCCGTCTATGACGGAACCTCGGCTGTGATGCTCTCGGGCGAAACGGCGGCGGGCAAGTATCCCGTGGAAGCCATCCGCACCATGGCGGCCATCGTTCTCAAGGCGGAGGCCACCATCAACTTCCCCAAACGGATGCGCCATATGGAAACGGAGGGGAAGCTCTCCGTGGCCGCAGCCGCGGCTCACTCGGCCTGCACCACGGCGCTGGATATCGGCGCCGACGCCATCATCACCGTGAGCCAACGGGGCCTGACGGCCCGGCTGGTGAGCAAATTCCACCCCGGCACCACCGTCATCGCGTGTCTTCTCAACGAGCAGGTACGCCGGCAGATGGCGCTGTACTGGGGCGTGGAGCCGCTGATGATGCCCTATGCCAAGAGCACCGACGAGCTGGTGGAGATGGCGGTGCATACGGCGGAAAAGGCGGGCTTTGTGCGCCAGGGCAACCTGGTGGTGGTGACGGCCGGGATCCCTGTGGGCGTCACCGGCACCACCAATATGATCCGCATTTACCAGGTGGGCGGCTCCCTGCTCAGCGGGATCGGCGTGGGCGACAGAAAGGCCGGCGGTCCCCTTTGCGTCTGCCACACGATGAAAGAACTGCCGGATAAATTCCACGCAGGGGACGTTTTGGTGGTGCCCTACACCACCAACGAGCTGCTGCCCTATATCCGTCAGGCGGCGGCGGTCATCAGTGAGGAGCCGGGCGCCAACAGCCATGCCGCCACGGTGGGACTGACGCTGGATAAGCCGGTGATCATCGGCGCGGAAAACGCCACGGTCCGCCTCAAGGACGGCGTCATGGTCTCGGTGGACTGCACCCGGGGCATCGTGCAGACACTGCCGGAATAAACCTAAAAAAAAGAACCCCGGAGAGCAAAGCACTGCTTTGTTCTCCGGGGTTTTCTGTTGTCTCATGGGTTTGCTTTTTCATCTCCGGTCAGATATGTTTCCGGCACCTTGTAGCCCATCTCTTTGAGCATCCGGGCATAGGCCGGGTCGGACAGCCGCCGATGGGAGGCCTTGGCCTCATCTTCCAGATAGGCAAGCCGCGCCGGGCGGCATTTGGCCTCCCGGGTAAAGATCATGGCGGGAAAGCCGATAAACATCAGCACGAACAGGGACTGAAACACGTCGAACCGGGCGGAGCCGATCATATACACCAGCACCAGCACGCCCAGCAGTGCGGGAATCCCGCAGATGCGCAGCGTACTGGGTGTGACCGCCCAGCGGTCCATACGGCTGACGCCGCTGACAGCGATCTCTCGGTATTCCTTGTCATAGTAGGTCTCTTTGCAGTCGGGGCAGGTACGCTGGGGACTTCCGTAGGGGCCGATGCCCTGTGGGGGATTGTCCCGGAAGGCAGCCCCGCAGTGGGGACAAATTTTTTTCTTAGCGGCCATGGGAAAAGATCCTCCCTTGTGTATCAATTCACTCTATGGTATCTTACCACGCCGGGAGCGGGAAAGCAAGGTCAGTTCAGCATACCGGCGCTGACGGCGAAGAGCTGGGAGATGCGCTGTCTAAGGGGCTGATGAGCCGGCTCTGTCAGCTCCGGGTCGCCCGCCAGCAGCTCTTCCGCCGCTTGCTGGGCCTCCTTCAAAAGCCGCATATCGCAGCTGAGGTCGGCGATCTTCAAGGCGGGCAGGCCGTGCTGGCGCTGACCGAAGAAATCGCCGGGGCCCCGCAGGCGCAGGTCCTCTTCCGAAATTTTGAATCCGTCGTTGGTCTGAGTGAGCACCTTCAGCCGCTGGCGGCTCTCGTCGCTGGGGTGGTCGGAGAGCAGCACGCAGTAGGACTTGGCGCCGCCACGGCCCACCCGGCCCCGCAGCTGGTGCAGCTGGGAAAGACCGAACCGCTCGGCGTTTTCCACCACCATCAGCGTGGCGTTGGGTATGTCCACCCCCACCTCAATGACGGTGGTGGACACCAAGATATCGCTCTCGCCACCGGCAAAGGCCGCCATGACGGCTTCTTTTTCCCGCGGCTTCATTTTTCCGTGGAGCAGGCTGATGCGAAGCTCCGGAAACACCTCTTTTTGCAGCTGCGCGGCATAGGCCGTCACGGCCTTGCGCTCGTCGGGCATTTCATCGTTTTCCTGCACCATGGAGCAGACAATGTAGACCTGCCGCCCTTCTTTCACCTGCTTGCGGATGAAGGCGTTGAGCCGGGGGCGGTAGCTCTCGTCCACGGCGAAGGTGTCCACCTTCTGCCGTCCCGGCGGCAGCTCGTCGATCACCGACACATCCAGATCGCCGTAGATCATCAGCGCCAGCGTCCGCGGGATGGGTGTGGCGGAGAGTACCAGCATATGGGGATTTTCCGCCTTGGCGGAAAGCGCCGCCCGCTGATCCACGCCGAAGCGGTGCTGCTCGTCCGTGATGACAAGGCCCAGACGCTGATACTGCACATCCTCCGTCAAAAGAGCATGGGTGCCGATACACAGGTCAATCTCCCCTGCTGAAAGCTGCTGCAAAAGCTGCCGCCGCTGCCGGGCGGGCGTGGAGCCGGTAAGCAGGGCGCAGCGAAGGTGCAGCACCTCAAACAGAGAAGCCAGATTGTGATAGTGCTGCCGGGCCAAAATCTCCGTAGGAGCCATCAGGGCGGCCTGCCAGCCGTTTTTCACCGCGAAATAAACGCAGGCCGCGGCCACCATGGTCTTGCCGGAACCCACATCACCCTGGCACAGGCGGTTCATGGGCCGCTCCGCCCGCATATCCCCCAGCGCCTCGCCGATGGCTTTTTGCTGGGCGCCGGTGAGCGAAAAGGGCAGCGCGCTGTAAAAAGGGGCCATGTCCACGTCGCGGCAGACGGGGCCGCTGACCTCCACCCGGCGCTGACGCAGACGCCGGAGTCCGCAGGTAAGCAAAAACAGCTCTTCAAACACCAGACGCCGCCGGGCCACCTCCAGCGCCTCCGGCGACTGGGGAAAGTGGACGTTTTCATAAGCGTAGTTGACATAACACAAATGATGACTGCTGCGCACCTCGTCCGGCAGTACGTCCGGCAGCAGTTCCGCCACGGCGGAGAGCCCCTGCTGCACCGACCGGGCCAGCAAAAGCTGGGACACACCGGCGGTGAGAGGATAGATGGGCATGATGCGCCCGGTGAGGAACTGTTTTCCCTCCTGCTCCAGCAGGGGGTTGACCATCTGGCGGCGCAGCAGGTCGCTTTCCACCCGGCCGTAGAAAAAATAGGTCTCGCCCTGGTGCAGGGTGTTTTGAATGTATTCCTTGTTGAAAAAGACCAGCTCCATGGAACCGCTGTCGTCCACAGCCCGGGCCTTCACCAGCATCCGCCCGCCGCGTATCCGCACGGCGGTGGGATCGGTGGTCAGCATGGCCCGGACACAGGCGTTTTCTCCAGGCAGCAGGTCGCGGATGGGGCGGGTCATGGTCCTGTCCTCGTAGCCCCGGGGAAAGTAGGCGATGAGGTCTTGCAGCGTACGGATGCCCAGCTTGGCCAGCGCCTTGGCGCGGGTCTCGCCGATGCCCTTGATATACCGCACGTCTGTGGTCAGCTCTGCCATGGCTGTCCCCCTCCTTTCACGCTACGCGCGCCGGATATAGGTCACATACTGAAATGAAAGCCCGTTTTCTTCCTGTACGGGGCTGCGGCTGACCTCTGCAAAGTCCTCCAGAGAGGGGAAAAAGCAGTCGGCCGGTGGTGCGGCCAGCACCTGCGTCAGCCACACCTCGCCGCAGTAGGGCAGAAACTGGCGGTAGACGCTCTCGCCGCCGATGCAAAAAGCGTCTTCCCCCGCCGCGGCCATCGCTTCGGGGAGAGAATGGACCACCACGGCGTCCGGCACGGCAAACGATACGTCCGAGGTCAGCACCACGTTGCGCCGCCCGGGAAGGCACTTCCCGCCGGGAAAGGTGGCCAGGGTCTTGCGGCCCAACAAAACGGTGTGCCCCAGGGTCAGCTCCCGGAAGCGTTTTAAGTCGGCACGGAGGGAAAAGAGCAGCTGCCCGTCCCGTCCGATGCCGCCGTTTTCACTGACGGCTGCAATAGCGATCACGGGGCGCCTCCTTAAATGGCCACGGGAATCTTCTCGTCAAAGGGCTGCGGCGCATAGCCCTCCAGCGAAAAGCTGTCCCGTGTGAACTGATAGAAATCGGTGACGGAGGGATCCATCACAAGGCGCGGCGCCGCCTGGGGCGTGCCCTTGAGCATCTGCTCCACCAGGGGCACATGACGGTCATAAATGTGGGCGTCGGCGATGACGTGGACCAGCTCGCCGGCCTCCAGCCCCGACACCTGGGCAAACATATGCACCAAAACGGCGTACTGCACCACGTTCCAGTTGTTGGCGGTGAGCATATCCTGGGAACGCTGGTTCAAAATGGCATTGAGGGTGCGGCCGCTGACGTTGAAGGTCATGGAGTAGGCGCAGGGGTAAAGCGCCATCTCGTGGAGATCGGTAAAGTTGTAAAGATTGGTGAGGATGCGGCGGGAGGCGGGATGGTGCTTGAGATCGTAAAGCACACGGTCCACCTGGTCAAACGCCCCCTCCGGGTACTGGTGCTTCACGCCCAGCTGATAGCCGTAGGCCTTGCCGATGGAACCGTTTTCATCGGCCCAGCTGTCCCAGATGTGACCGCGCAGGTCGTGGACGTTGTTGGACTTCTTCTGCCAGATCCACAGCAGCTCATCGATGCAGGTCTTGAAGTAGGTGCGCCGCAGCGTGAGGATGGGAAATTCCGTTTGCAGGTCATAGCGGTTCACCAGACCGAACTTTTTGACGGTGTGGGCGGGCGTGCCGTCTTCCCAGCGGGGGCGCACCTCCTGATCGGTGTCCCAAACGCCGTTTTGCAGGATGTCCCTGCAATTTTCCATAAAAATCTGATCCGCGCAGCTCATAAGCGCCTACCTCCCCTTTTATTTTATTTATTTTATCATGGGACGGCGGAAAAGAAAAGACAGTTTCCGCAGACGCTCCCGCCGCGGCGCATAAAAAGGGAGCCTGCGAACTCTTCGCGGGCTCCCTCTGACAGCGCGTCATTTATGTGTCCATGTCCACGGTGATATTATCCGTACCGTGCTGCTCGAACTCACCCAGATAGGCGTCCATCCGCTCCATGATCTCGTCATAGTTCTCGGGCGTCACCGGGGGGTCATCCAGATCCCGCAGCGCCAGCTCCTGTGCCAGGATTTCAAAAAAGGTGGTGTCCTCATAGGCCATGATGGCCTCCTGAATGCCGCCGTCAGCAAAGGCGCGGGAGGGAATTAGCTCCCCTTGGTAAAGCTCCACCAGCGGCGCCATGCCGTGAGACAGGCAATGGGAGAAAATCAGACTTTCCACCTTGTCGTAGTCCCGGATGCGGTCTTCCCCGCGGGTGGAATTGAGCACCCAGTTCCCGATATAGACCAGATCCAAAAGACGGCGGAATTGCTTTTCCGTCAGTTTGATCTCCATATGCCACCTCCTAAAAGATCCGTAAACGATCTTCTTTGTATTGCATTATAGCAAATACATCTGTAAAATACTACTGAAAAAAGAAGGGAATCTGCTAAAAATCGCTTGTGATTCAGGGCGTTCCATAGTACAATAGAACAGTTAATTTAAAATGCGAGGAGTATCGGCTATGGACAACAGGCCCATTGGAGTGTTTGACTCCGGCTTGGGAGGGCTGACAGCCGTGCGTGAGCTGCGCCGGATGCTTCCCTCTGAAAACATTATATACTTCGGAGACACGTCCCGTGTCCCTTATGGCAGCCGCTCGCGGGAGACCATTTTGAAATATGCCCGGCAGGACATTCGCTTCCTGCGGAGCTTTGACCTCAAGGCCATTGTGATCGCCTGCGGCACCGTGTCCACCACATCGCTGCCCGCGCTGAAGGCGGAGAGCGACATCCCCATGCTGGGCGTGGTGGAGCCCGCCTGCCGCCGGGCGCTGGCTGTGACAAAGAACAAGAAGGTGGGCCTCATCGCCACCGCGGCTTCTGTCCGCAGCGGCGCCTATGAAAAGATCCTGCACGAGCTGGACGGTGACGTTCAGGTCATCAGCCGGGCCTGCCCCCTCTTTGTGCCACTGGTGGAAAACGGACGATTCCGCCCCGGCGACGTGGTCATCGAGACGGTTGCCTGGGAGTACCTGGCCCCCCTGGGGAAAACCGGCATCGACACGCTGATTCTGGGCTGCACCCACTATCCGCTTTTGACGGAAGTCATCGGCGGCGTCATGGGGCCGGAGGTGACGCTCATCAACTCCGGCGGGGAATCCGCCTGGGAGCTCAAACGCACCCTGCGCGCCGCCGGTGCGCTGGCCGCCCCGGAGCAGACAGGGGAAGCCCGCTTCTATGCCAGCGACCGTGTGGAGGACTTTGAAAAGCTGGCGGGCCTCTTTTTGCAGGAAGACCTCAAGGGCAGCGTCAGCCAGATCAACATCGAGGCGTACTGATGGAAGGATCGGTCAAAGTGCGGATGACCAGCCGCAGCCGCTTCGGCGGCGAGGAAGACGTGCTGCTCTTCACCGGGCACGGCACGGTGGAAAAAACAGAGTACGGCTGGCACGTTTGCTATACGGTGAAAAACACCGAGGGCGCGGGCGACGAGCTGACCTCCGATCTCAAGATCAAAAAGGATACCCGCCGGGTGGTCATGGTCAACGGCGGGGAGCGCGGCTACGGCATGCTACTGGATCTGGCGGTGCCCACCGTGACGGAGATCCGGGAAGGCGGCCGGACGCTGGCGCTGAATGTGGTGACAAAAGAAGTGCAGGTGGATCTCACCGGCGCCAAAGAGGGCAGTCTGACCCTGGGATATATGCTTTTGACGGGTATGCAGCCGCTGTCGGCGCTGCGTGTCACCGTCCAGTTAAAAAAGGAAGAGAGTGTGAAATAACATGATCCATATGATTCAAAAAGCCAAGGAGCAGGTACAGACTCTTACCGACGCGGCCTATCAAAAGACAGCGGAAGAAGGTCTGCTGCCCGCCGGCGTGACCGCCAAAGCTACCATCGAGATCCCCAAGGATGTGGCAAACGGCGACTATACCACCACGTTTTGCCTGGCGGCGGCCAAGGCCATGCGGAAAAATCCCCGGGAGGTGGCCAAGCTCCTCACCGAGCGGATGGATTTGAGCGACTCCTATTTTACCTCTGTGGCGATTGCCGGCCCCGGCTTTTTAAATTTCCGCCTGGGGGACAAGTGGTATAAAGAAACGCTGTCCGTTGTGGAAACGGAGGGCGCCGACTACGGCAAAAACGATATGCTCCAGGGCAAAAAGTATATGGTGGAGTTCGTCTCCGCCAACCCCACGGGCCCCATGCACATGGGCAACGCCCGGGGCGGCGTGCTGGGCGATACGCTGGCGCAAGTGCTGTCCTGGTCGGGAGCCGATGTGTGGCGTGAGTTCTATGTCAACGACGCCGGCAACCAGATCGAGAAATTTGCCAAGAGCCTGGAGGCCCGGTATCTTCAGATCATCAAGGGCGAGGACGCGGTGGAGTTCCCCGAAGACGGCTATCACGGCGACGACATCCGGGAGCTGGCTCAACTTTTCTATGAGGAAAACGGGGACAAGTATCTGAACTGCGAGGAAAAGGAGCGCCATGACACCCTGTCCTCCTTCGGCCTGAACCACAACATCCCCAAAATGAAGACCGATCTGGCTCGCTACGGCATCCGTTACGACCGGTGGTTTTTTGAATCCTCCCTCCACGAAAGCGGCTTTGTGGCCGACACGGTGAATAAGCTGACGGAGCGGGGCTTCACCTACGAAAAGGACGGCGCTCTGTGGCTGCGTACCTCCCAGATCCTTGCCGCGCAGCTTCGAGCCGCGGGCAAGACACAGGAAGACATTGACAAACTGGACCTCAAGGACGACGTGCTGCGCCGGGCCAACGGGTTTTACACCTACTTTGCTGCCGATATCGCCTACCACCGCAATAAATTTGAGGTGCGAGGCTTTGACAAGGTCATTAACATCTGGGGCGCCGACCACCACGGTCATGTGGCCCGCCTTAAGGGCGCCATGGACGCGCTGGGCCTCAACGGCACGGAGAAGCTGGACATCGTGCTGATGCAGCTGGTGAAGCTGGTGCGGGACGGCGAAGTGGTGCGTATGTCCAAGCGGACGGGCAAGGCCATCTCCCTCACCGACCTGCTCGACGAGATCCCCGTGGACGCCTGCCGTTATTTCTTCAACGCCAAGCCCGAGACGCAGATGGAGTTCGATCTGGGTCTGGCCGTCCGGGAGGACAGCGAAAACCCGGTGTACTATGTGCAGTACGCCCATGCCCGCATTTGCACGCTGCTGAAAAATCTGGCGGCGGAGGGCCACGCGGTGCCCAAGGGCAGCGAGGTGGATCTCTCTGTGCTGACCGATGATCTGGAAAAAGCCCTCATCAAGCAGATCGCGGCTTATTGCGAGGAGGTGCGTCTGGCGGCCCGGGACTACGACCCCAGCCACATCAACCGCTACCTCATCGACCTGGCGGCGGCCTTCCACAAGTTCTACAATGCCTGCCGCATCAAGGGCGAGGAGGAAAAGATCCTCTCGGCCCGCCTGCTGTTGGCGGACTGCACCCGCCGTGTACTGGAAAACGCCATGAAACTCATCGGCTGCAGCGCGCCGGAGAAAATGTAACAAGCCATCTGAAAACAAAAGAGGAGGACGAAAGTCCTCCTCTTTCTTATTGATCGGTCAGGCACGGCTTACTTCTCGGCGAGAGCGGTTTCTTTTTTCCTGTCCCGGTAAAACAGCAGGAATACTTCCGCCGCGCAGGCGGCGATGGCCGAGGTGAGATAGACGTTCCGGAAGCCGGCGTTCAGCGTGGTCTGGAAAGCGCTCTCCAGTGCGGGGCCCAGGTCGTCGATTTGAGCGAGATAGTCCGCTTCCGCCGTGGCAAAGGCCTCCGGCAGAGCGTTTTCAAGGGCGGTCATTTTGGCGAAGAGATCTTCCATCTGCGCCACGGCGCCCCGAAGCCCCTCCAGCCCGACGGTCATACCGGCTTGCTGCTGGCGGCTTTGGGCCAGCTTTGCGGAAAGAGAATCCACTGACGCCTGCAGCCCGGCGATCTTGGCGTTCAGTTCCTCCACCGAGTGGAGCTGGGAGAGCTGCTCCAGCGCCGCAGCCGGCATAGCGGCCTTGGCGGGGGTGGGGATCAGATCGGCTATGGTCATGCCTTGGGGCACCGTGGGACCACCGATTTTGGACAGCTGATCGGACAACTGCCACAGCTGGGCAAGGGCAGTGTTCTGGGCGGCCAGAGCGCTTTCCATGCCGGAGATGCCCTGGGAAATGCCGGAGATCCCCGCTTCCAGCTGCGTGATGCTCTCCTGCATCTGGGCCTCTCCCGCCGCGATGCCATCGATGCCTTGAGAAAGACCGCCGTCAATTTGAGAGATAATGCGGGGGCTCATTTCATCAAACATACTGGCTGCCAGCGTTTTGGTGTTGGCGGTGATGGTGGTGACGTCGGAGTTTTGCATCAAAGACAGCAGCGCCGGGGACATTTCGTACCCGGAGCCGGCGTCAAAATGGAGGGACACCCGCTCCATAGCCATGAGATCGGGGATTTCCACGGAGGCAAGCTGATCGCCCGTCTGGCCGCTGGCCTTGAGGGCGCTTACCTCATCGGTAATCTCCTGGGCGTAGGGCAGGGAGGGCATTTGCAGTTCTTGAGGCAGGAGGGCCATGACGTTGCCCTGCACCATGCCGCCGGCGTGGGCAATAAAGCCCACCATGATGGCCGGCGCGATGGCCGTGCCCACCGAGCGGATAAGGGAAAGGGCTGCCAGCGCCGAGTTGGATTCTCGCTCCTCCGTGTTTTCCAGCATCATGTAGTTCAGGGGCGTTCCCATGGTGAAGCCGATGCCAATGCCGATGAGCATGAGGCTGATCATCACGGTGACAAAGCCGGGCTTTGCCGTGGCCACAAAAATCAGAAACAGGGAGCCCAGAAGGGAGAAAGCAAAACCGCCGCCCAGAATCAGCTTGACGCCAAATTTGTCAATGAGTTTGCCGGAAATGGGGGCGCCCACCCCCGCGAAAACGCCCAGAATAATGACCAGATAGCCACCGCTGCCCGAGGGGATCTTCAAAGCGTTTTCCGAAAACTGGGGCACAAAGATCATGCCCATCATCACGATGCCGCTGACGAAGGAGATGAGAAGCGTGATGGCAATGTTCCGGTCGGTGAAGTATTTTACATTCATCACCGGATCCGCCGCTTTCTTCTCCAGCAGGATGAACACCGGCAGCAGCAAGAGGAAGAGAATCAGAAACGGATACACGTTTTTGTCGGCGATGGTGGACAGGTTGAAGAAGTCCAGATTTTTTAGGCCGTACAGCAGCGAAAGTGTCATGGCCGTCAGCGTAAAGATGCCGCCGATATCGGCTTTGCCGGTGCTTTTGCCGGAGGTGTTTTGCAGTGTGAAAAAGCCGGCCGCCAGAATGAACAGGGTAATGGGCAGATTGATGTAGAAAATAAACTGCCACTGATCGGCGCCGAACAGGCCCAGGATCAGGCTGCCGGCCGACGCGCCAAAAATGTTGGCCACGCCGTACACACCGCCCACCAGACCCAGCGCCATGCCCCGCTTCTCCGGCGGAAAGCTGGTGCCAAACTCCGCTGTGGCCACGGGGAGAATACCGCCGCCGCCAATGGCCTGCACCACACGGGCGCCCAGCAGCAGCTCAAAGCCGCCGAAGTTTTCCGACAGGCCGCAGAAAAAAGAGCCCGTGCCAAAAAGAAGAATGCACCCCAGATAGACGTATTTCCGGCCGTAACGGTCGGCCAGCTTGCCCATGATGGGAATGCTGGCGGCGTAGGCCAGCGTGTAAATGGTAATCATCCAGATGCCGGTCTGAGCGTCGACGCCCAGACTGGTTTGGATCAGCGTCCGGGCCGGGGTGACGATACCGGTGTCGATGGCACCCATGAAGATGCCCGCCAGATACACCAGTGAGACAAGCACAAGACCGGGCTTTTTGCCGCTTGTTTTCATAAAAGCTCCCCTTTCGCGCCCAGTTCAATGGCGTTTTGCGCCATTTGGGTCATAACTTTGGCGGAGACAGCCGCCTCTTCATCAGAAATGCTCCGCAAAAGACTGTTGTTCCACTGCTTTAAAATGTCCACCAACACGGGCTTGAAGGCAACGGCCTGCGGGGTGAGCGTGAAGAGGTAGGAGCGGCTGTCTTGGGGATTGGGATTTCGCACCACATAGCCCTTTTCCTCCAGCGCCTGCATGGTTCGGGTCATCACGGCCTTGTCATAATGCACTTCGTCCCGCATCTGCTCCTGCGTCCTTCCGCACATGGCCCGGTGCATTTCACGGATCACGTTTTTTTCCGGCGCGGCGGCCTGCTCATAAAGAAGCAGCAGCACCACGCCCTCTGTCGCGTTTAAATTGTACTTTTTCAGCGAACTTTTGAAGAAAAGCTTAAAGTATTTCTCCAAAATGATGACGCTTTTGCCAATGGGTTCCATGGTAACACTCCGTTTCCTAAAAATGATAACAGAGGGAGTGTAGCACAAAATAGATGCTTTAGCAACTACCTTTCAAAAATAAATTTGGGTTGGTTTCAATAGGAATGGGATACGGTAAAAGTGTTTCGCCCGCCTGTATGGCAGCAAGACGGACGGAGATGAAAAAAGAAAATTTTTTACGTTCCTTTCCATAGTTTGTTAGAGTAAAAAACAATAAGCGATAAAGAGGAAAAGCTGCCGTGCGTCCCTTTTTCCCCGGGGTATCGCCGCTTTGCGGAACGTTGTATTTTTCTGACGTCGGAAGGTGCGCATATATCCATTTTATAAAAGGGCGGGAGATTTTCGTACGGTTTTGATGATTGGACGAGATATCCACGATCGAAGCGGCAGACTGCTTTTGCAAAAGGATATCAATACGATATTTCCGAGGAAAACTACGCCGGGCTTAAACGTCTTGACATACTGGACAAGCTCTCTTCCGAGGAGATGCCGGTCGGGGAAGAGACCAAACGGGTTTCGCTGCCCGCGCTGCAGACGCTGGGAAGCAGCAACGTGCTGGTCAATTCGCTTTTGGTCGGCGTAATGCGGGGAGACAGCTCGCCCATCAGCACCAGCTTGCGCAACGCACCCATCAGACGGTGGAGGGCGCGCTTTTCGGCAGCGAACAGGAAAAGTGGCACCCACTGCTGGCCGTGCTGACCAATCATGTGGGCTGGCTGTACTCTCATTCTATTAATGTGGCGCTTGTCAGCTGTCTGATAGGTGCGGAGTTTCATTATGTCCCGCAGCGGCTGGAACTGCCGGCGCTGGAGGCCATGATGCATAATATCGGGCAAACGCTGCTCCCCCGCGCCGCAAAAGGCGTTTTGCATTTTTTTACAGACACATAAAAGCCGAAGCCTTTTGGCTCCGGCTTTTTGCACGCCCCAAAGCGATGACGTCCCGGCCGTCCCTCCCGCAGGGATGACAAAGAGACCCTTAAATGCCGCTGATTTCGCAAAACGCGACATCTTAATCGTTCAAATGATATCATTTCTATTGTAAAATTTTCCACAAACTGCTATGATAAAACTGATTCAAATTTCGTTCAGATACAAGCCGCTCACGCGCCGCGGGGAATTCAGGCGAATGGAAAAAAAGACGCAGTGCAAAGACCCGCTGATATCAAAAAGACCCATGGCGGACGGAGAGCGTCCGACGTATTTCGGAGGAAAGAAAAACAGCTCTACGCCTTGGAAAAAGGAGAAAGCGCAGACGAAACGCCGCCTTTACTATTCCAATTATAAAAAAGCTTCAGTCGCTCCATGCTGCTGCTCTGAACGTACTGCTTCCCAAGGCAGTGGCGCGGCTGGGACTGTCCTAGTATATGGACAGTACGGGCAGCTTGCTGGTGGCGATCCTGGGCGGCGACATTTAGGTGTCCAGCCGCATAGGAGAGGGAACGGAATTCACGCTTTCGTCATCTTTGACTGCGTGACCGACGCACAGCGGCAGTCAGAGGGAGCGGCTGCGCCCCAAACGGTGGATCTGACCGGATGCCATATCCTGCTGTGCGAGGGCCATCCGCTGAACCGGGAGATCGCCCGGCGTATGCTGAGTGCCAAGAGGGCCAAGGTGACGGCGGCGGAGGCCGGCAGGGCGTGGAGCTGTTTACGGCATCGCCGGAGGCGTTCTATGGAGCGGCGCTGATGGACATTGAGATGCCGGTCGTGGATGGCTATGCGGCGGCCGGCATGAACGCCCATGTGGCAAAGCCCGTTGATCCGGCGGTGCTGTTTGCCGTACTGGAAAAACCATCGCCGCATAAGGCGATAAGAGCTGGGGAGGCAGTTTGACCATGAGTGAACGACAGGAACAAGAGTTGCTTGGAAAGCTGACACAATGGGGCTGCGATGTGTCCGGGGCGCTGCAAAGAGTGCTGGGCAGCAAGGAGCTATACTGCCTTCTTTTGCAGAGCATTCCCCAGGACAAGGCGTTCGACGCGCTGGATACGGCGCTGCGGGAGAGGGATGTTCGTGCCGCCTTCGAGCAGGCCCACAGCCTCAAGGGCGTGCTGGGCAATATGGGACTGACACCCATGTACCGGGAGTGCTGTGATATGGTGGAACCGCTGCGGTCCGGCACGCTGGACGGAGTGGCGGCGCACTATGAAACATTCCGGCGGCAGAGAGAAACACTGGTGGAGATCCTGGGCGGCGCGGCGGATAATCTCTGAGAAAGATCCGTCTCGCGGCATGGCAACGTGCAAAACGGAAGACCTGCCGAAAACGACCGGGGACATCTGTACCCTCAAAAATGCCAAAACCTGTGACCGCTGAAGGAGGGCCCTTTATTGGAAAAAGAAAAGCAAACGGTACTGATCGTGGAAGACCAGCCCGTCAACCGTAAAATACTTAAAACAATCCTCCAGACAGAGTATGAGGTGGTGGAGGCGGAAAACGGCGAGGCGGCGCTTTCCGCACTGGAGCGGCACAGCGATGTTTCGGCCATTTTGCTGGATATCGTTATGCCGGTCATGGACGGCTATCAACTGCTGGCACATCTGAAAAACTCTGCGTTTTTCTCTATTCCCACCATCGTCATGACAGAGGAAAAGGATGAGACGCTGGAGCAGAAGGCACTGGATCTGGGGGCGTGGGACTTTGTCTCCAAGCCGTACCAGCCCGCCACGCTGATGACACGGCTGAAAAACGTCATCGTCCGCAGCCAGTTTTACCTGCTAAGCGAAATGAAGCAGCTTTACGAGAGAGACCCTCTGACGGGGCTTTACAACCGCCCCCACTTTTTCGAAAAAACGCGAAAGCTGCTGGACCAGAACCCCGGGATAAAGTTCGCGCTGGTACGCATGGACGTGGATCATTTTCAAAGCTATAACGCTTTCTGGGGCGAAGAAGAGGGCGACAAGCTCTTGCGGTACATGGCCCAGGAACTCCAGGCGGCTATCAAACAGGATAAGCCCCACACCTACGCCCGCATCAACGCGGATGTGTTTTGTTTTTGCGTGCCGTTCCGGGCCGAGCAGATCCGGGCGCTGGCGGACAGAGCGTACGACAGTCTGGCGGTCTACAATCCGGAGTTTCGCATTGTGCCGTCTTTTGGCGTCTATGTCATTGAAAATCGGGCGGACAGCATCCAGAAAATGTATGAGCTGGTCACGCTGGCCGCAAAGGCCCGCAAGGGCAGCTATCTGACCTATCTGAATTATTATCAGCCGGAAATGGGTGAAAAGGTACTGCAAAACCAGTGGGTGGTCAATGAAATGCAGAACGCGCTGGATGCCCGGCAGTTTGAGGTCTATCTCCAACCCAAGTATAATTTGAAAACGGAACAGCCCTATGGCGCCGAGGCTCTTGTGCGCTGGCGCCACCCGGAAAAGGGATTGCTGTCTCCGGGACTCTTTGTTCCTGTGCTTGAACAAAACGGGTTTATCGGCAAAGTGGACTACTATATGTGGGAGAGCGTCTGCCGCCTGCTGCGCAAATGGATAGACAGCGGCACAAAGCTGGGGCCTGTGTCGGTCAATGTGTCACGGGTCAATATGTATAATCCTCATTTGGTATCGTCGCTGATCCAGCTGATCCGGCAGTATGACATCCCGCCCCGGCTGATGCAGCTGGAGGTGACAGAAAGCGCCTACATGGAAAACCCGTCTGCGATGGAGAAGATCATCGCCGAACTGCAGGCGGCCGGATTTGCCATTTTGATGGACGATTTTGGCAGCGGCTATTCATCGCTGAACACACTGAAGGATATCCATGTGGATATCCTGAAGATCGACATGAAGTTCCTCTCCGACGACTCGGAGGCGGCCCGTGGGCGGAGCATCCTGGCCTCCGCCATCCGCATGGCGGGCTGGCTCAATACGCCGGTCATCATGGAGGGCGTGGAGACGCCGGAGCAGGTGGCGTTTCTCAAAAGCATCGGCTGCAATTACGCCCAGGGGTATTATTACGCCCGCCCCATGCCGGTGGCTGACTACGAAAAGCTGATGAAGGGGCGGGAGCAAAAGCCTACATCGCTCCGCGCTGAAAACCTGCAGGCCATTACGCAGGTGCTTTGGTCAGCCATTCCGGGCTGTGAGCTGCTGCTTGACAGCATGGACGCCCCCGCCGCCATCTATCAGATAGAAGATGGGAAAATCCAGCTGCTGCGGGTCAATACAAGCTTTTATAACCGATTTAAGTCAGTCTGTGACGTAGATGAAACACTGGACATTTTCGCCCAGAGATGCCTGACTCCGGATTCTGTGCAGGCCATGAAGCGTGTGTTTTGCCAGGTGGCGGAGCACAAAAAGGCGGCGTCCTGCCGGTTTGCCATCCGCGACGGGGACGGTGTGCTTCAAAGGGGCTGTATGTCGCTGCGGTACTGGGGCCTGGATGAAACGGCGCATATTTTGTTTGCCCAATACGACCTGTAAGCGATAAACTGTAAGCTATTAAGTTAAAAACGCGAACCGTAAGAAACGGTTCGCGTTTTTAATCGGATATGCCGGACCAATTCCGGCGGAATGGTGCGGGTATGGGGACTCGAACCCCAACGTCTCTCGGCAATGGAACCTAAATCCATCCTGTCTACCAATTCCAGCATACCCGCGTATTCGTTTTTTGCCCTCTGAGAAGGCGGCGTTCAGAGTTCCACCGAGGTGCAGCGAGCTAAATCCATCCTGTCTACCAGTTCCATCACAGGCACGTAAGGAGACAGCCGGCCTTGCGGCCACCGCTTTAAAGGGGCGGCCATCGTTCCCGGTGAAGGGACCGGCGTCCGCCGTTTCCGGTGTAACACCGTGGATAAAATATATTTTATCATATGGAACGGCGATTCTCAAGGTGTTTTTGCAGATTGAACCGCAGAGGAAGCACAAAACTGGTACTACCAACGCTTCCGTCGCTGTGCTATCATAAAACGTGCCGCGGGCGGTAAGCCGCGGCGGAGAGGGAGAATGCAAATGAAACGTGTGGTCAGTATTCAGGATATTTCATGTCTGGGGAAGTGCTCACTGACAGTGGCGCTGCCCGTGATTTCCGCCATGGGAGCGGAGTGCGCCATTTTGCCCACCGCCGTGCTCAGCACCCATACCATGTTCCCCGACTTTACCTGCTGCGATCTGACGGAGCAGCTTTTACCCATTGCCCGGCACTGGAAATGCCAGCGGGTGTCGTTTGAAGCCATTTGCACCGGTTATATGGCTTCCGCTGCTCAGATCGACGATGTATGCCAGGTGCTGGAGCTTCTGAAAGACGAGAACACCCTGATTTTTGTGGATCCGGCGATGGCCGACCAGGGAAAGCTCTATCCGCCCTTTGACAGTGACTTTCCCGCCGCCATGACCCGTCTGGTGAAGCGGGCCGATGTGGTGGTGCCCAATCTGACGGAAGCCTGTCTTCTGACGGGGGAACCCTACAAAACAGTATACGACGAGGCATATATCCATGCGCTTTTGAAAAAAATCACGGATCTGGGAGCCAAAAAGGCGGCGCTGACGGGCGTGTCGTTTGAAGAAGACAGGCTGGGCGTCATGGCATATGACCCAGAGGAGGATACCTACTTCTCCTACTTCAACCAGCGCATCCCTGCCCATTTCCACGGCACCGGAGACCTGTTTTCCGCCTCCTGCGTGGGCGCGATGATGAACGGAAAAACCTTGCAGGAATCGCTGGCGCTGGCGGTGGATTTCACACTGGAATGCATCCGCAAAACCACGGAAAATGAGCGGGCGTCCTGGTACGGGGTGGAGTTTGAGCGGGCGATCCCTTATCTGCTGGAGCGAATGGGACGGTAAAACGGATTGCGTACCGATAAAACAGCATAAAATGACCGGCAGCCTTTTAAAATAAGGTCACCGGTCATTTCTTTATTTTACGCTGAGGAAACGGGCTTTAAACCTTGGGGTCCTCCGGCTTTTTTTCCTCGTCTGCCGCCGTGGGGGCATCGCCTTCGCCGCTTTTTGCGGGGGTGCCCGCTTCTGTGGGGACACTCTCTTCCACAGGGGCATTCACTTCCGCGGGAGAGCCCGGCTTTTCTTCGGGGAAATCCGGCATGGGGATGGGCTCGCTGACCATGCTGATGTGCTTGGCGGGCGCCTCAATGGTGTTGGGAGAAGAGGGCTGGAAGACCTTCTGCTCCTTATCCTCGGCGGTGGCGCCGTAGTTGTCCACCGTATCGGGATCGCGTCCTTCGATGATCGCCATCATTTCCTGGCCAGTGATGGTCTCCTTCTTCAGCAGGTACGCCGCGATCTGATCCAGCAGATCCCGGCTGTCCTCCAGAATTTTCTGGGCGTCCTTGTGGCACTGACGGATGATCTGCACCACGGCGCGGTCGACGGCAGCGTAGGTCTCCTGAGCGCAGGACATGGAGTAGGTGCCGTCCAGATACTGGTTTTGCACCGTGCCAAGAGCCATCATGTCGAACTCCTCACTCATGCCGAACCGGGCCACCAGATTGCGGGCCATTTCCGTGGCGCGCTCGATGTCGTTGGCGGCGCCGGAGGTCATGGTGTGGCACACCACCTCTTCCGAGGAACGGCCTGCCAGCAGCGTGCGGATCTCCGCCAGAATGTCCTCCTTGGACATGAGGAACTTCTCCTCCTCCGGCAGGTGCAGCGTATAGCCCAGCGCGCCCTGGGTGTGGGGGACGATGGTGATCTTGGAAACGGGCTGGGCGTTTTTCTGCTTGGCCGCCGCCAGCGCGTGACCCACCTCGTGATAGGCGATGATGCGCTTTTCTTCTTCGGTGATGACGGTGCCCTTCTTTTCAGAGCCCGCGATGACCACCTCAAACGAGGCCAGCAGGTCGTTCTGATTCACGGCGTGGCGGCCCTTGCGAACGGCCCGCAGCGCAGCTTCGTTTACCAGGTTGGCAAGATCCGCGCCCACGCAGCCGGCGGTGGCCTGCGCGATCTTGCTGAGGTCGACGTCCTCCGACAGATGGATGTTGCGGGTGTGTACCTGCAAGGTGGCAAGACGCCCTGCCAGGTTGGGACGGTCTACAGTGATGCGGCGGTCAAAACGGCCGGGCCGCAGCAAGGCCTTATCCAGCACTTCGGGACGGTTGGTGGCGCCCAGCACGATGATGCCCTTGCCGGGATCGAAGCCGTCAAGCTCGGAGAGCAGCTGGTTGAGGGTCTGCTCCCGCTCGTCGTTGCCGCCGAACTTACCGCCGTCACGGGATTTACCGATGGTGTCGATCTCGTCGATGAAGATGATGCAGGGCGCCACCTTGGCGGCTTCCTTGAACAGATCGCGGACACGGGAAGCGCCCACGCCCACAAACATCTCCACAAAGTCAGAGCCGGAGATAGAGAAAAACGGCACGTTGGCCTCGCCTGCCACGGCCTTGGCCAGCAGCGTCTTACCGGTACCGGGAGAGCCCACCAGCAGCGCGCCCTTGGGCAGCTTGGCGCCGATGGCGGTGTACTTGCCGGGGTTGTGCAAAAAGTCAATAATCTCCTCCAGAGATTCCTTGGCCTCGTCCTGGCCGGCCACATCCCTGAAAGTGACGCCGGTGGACTTTTCCATATACACCTTGGCGTTGGATTTGCCCACATTGCCAAGTCCGCCGATGCCGCCGCCGTTTTTGGACAAGACCCGCATCACCAGCATAAACAGACCCACCATCAGAACAATGGGCAGAATATAGGTGATCATCAGCTCCAGCACGGGAGACATCTTGGCTTGATAGGGATGGGTATACTCTACCTGGTGTTCCTCCAAAAGCGGGAGCAGTCCCGCGTTGGTGATCTCGGTGGTGTAGAGCGTGACCTGATCGCCGGTGTAGGTCTTGTCTTTTTCGTCGGTGTACACATAGCTGTCCACCGGTGTGACATAGATGGTGCCGTCCTTGAACTCAACGCTCTTGACCTGGTCGCTTTCCACCATGCCGATGAAATCGCTGTACTTGATCTCGTGACTGGAGGTCTTGGCGGCGGTGTTGCCCATGTAGGCGCTGAAATAGTTGAAAGCCACCGTCAGAACCAGCGCCCAAAGAATCAGCGTGGCGATCCCCCTGAGATTCCGGTTGTTTTTGTTGTTATTGCCATTGTTGTTTTTATTGGGATCCATTTTGATCTCCTTTCGGATCATGAAGCGCCGTACGCGCAAAGGGTCTACAAATTATAGGAAGTATACCATAGAAAATACGTTCTAACAAGCGGCAGAACTGGGGTTTTTGTGTAAAATTTCTGTGAATGGTGCTTTCTATCAGGCATTTGGTATGATATACTAAATTATCAAAATTTGTCGGTGCGCCGACCATTGAGGATGGATAGGACATGAAAGAGGACATGGAAAAACGGGAAGGGCCCTCCGCAGAGGCCGACGGGATCATTGAAGGACGCAATGCCGTCATCGAGGCGCTGCGCGCCGGGACGGCCATCGATAAGATCTATCTGGTCAGAGGAGAAACGGACAAGACGCTGGGGCACATCGCATCCAAGGCGCGTGCCGCAGGTGTCGTGGTGGTGGACGCCGACCGGCGCAAGCTGGACGCCATGAGCCGCACCCACGCGCACCAGGGCGTCATCGCGCTGGCCGCCGTGCGGGAATATGTGTCGGTGCAGTCGCTGCTGGACGCCGCCGCGGCAAAGGGAGAAAAGCCTTTGCTGGTGGTGTGCGACGAGATCTCCGACCCCCACAATCTGGGCGCCATTCTCCGCACCGCCGAGTGTGCCGGCGCCCACGGCATCATTATCCCCAAAAGACGCAGCGCCGGTCTAACCGCCGTGGTGGCCAAGACCTCCGCCGGCGCCGTCAGCTATCTGCCGGTGGCGCGGGTGGCCAACATCACGGCGCTGCTGAAGGAACTGAAAGAACAGGGCGTGTGGATCTTTGGCACCGCAGCAGAGGGAACCACACCTTTGTATCAGGCGGATCTCAAAGGCCCCGCGGCCATCGTTATCGGCAGCGAGGGCGACGGGATGACCCGTCTGGCAAAAGAAAACTGCGACTTTTTAGTCAGTATTCCCATGAAGGGACGCATTTCCTCCTTGAACGCCTCGGCGGCGGCGGCGGTACTGCTGTATGAAGCGGTGCGCCAGCGCAACGGCTGAAAAGACGTTTCGGGGCGAAAAGGATCGAGTGAGCTGAGGAGAAAGGTATGAGCCATACACCAGAAAAAACAGAACAGGAACTCCTGCGGGAACCGACAGGGAGTCTGCCTTCCGCCGATGCCGCAGAGGATACGACGGAATACTCGCTGGACTCTATTTTGGCTGAATTTGGCTCAAAAACCATTGCGGCGCCAGAGGAGATCCCCAACGTGTCCACCATTTCCCTGCCCGAGCCGCTGCCCCGTCCCGCGGTGCAGCGGACCGGAGACGAGCTGGCAGAGGAAGAAGCGGCGTGCTTGCCGCAAACGGAAGCGGCGGAAGAACCCTCTGGCGAAGTGCTTTCAGACCGGGAAGAGCCGGAGGATACCGAAGCGCCGCCGCGCCGAGGCCATCGGGCGGCCCGGTGGTTTCGGTTTGGACGGGGCGGGAAAAATACCCCGCCGGAGGACGACACAGAGCCGGAAGACTTGACGGCGGAGGATGCGGAAGAGACTGATACGCCCGCGGAGGAGAACACCCGCCTCTCTTTTTTGCCGGAGGAACGGGGGGGCATGGAGCGGGAAGTGCCGCTGGAACAGATAATGTCCGAGACGGTGGAGGCCGTGCTACAGGAGGAGGACGATGAGATCCTGGACAGGCCTCACCCCTGGCGGGATTTTTTCCGCCGCCGGATGGAGGAAACAGAAGAACTTTACGAAAATCCCCACCGGGAGCGGAAAAAGAAGGAGACGGAACCGGAGCCGGAAGAACCGCCCATGGACGAGGCCGACCGGGACGCCCGACGCCTTTGCCAGCATAAGCACAAGCTGCTGCTGCTGTCCCTTTTGCCGCTGGCGCTGCTGCTGGCGGCTGCCGCACTGGACTATTTTTCCGTTCTGCCCCCTGTCTGGAGCCAGAACACGCTGCTGCGCGCCGGCGTGCAAAGCGGCTTGCTGTTTTTGACGGCCCTTTTCACAGGGGACGTGTGGAAAACAGCGTTTTCTGCTCTGAAACAGCAGCGGACCGTGACGCTGGAGCTGAGCGCGGCGCTGCTGTGCGTTGTGACGCTGGCGGACTGCGCTGTGATGGCGGTGGGGGCCGGACGCTGGAACGCGCCGCCCTTCGCGCTGACGGCGGCACTGCTGATGGTCATTGCGCTGTACGGCCAGGAGCAGGGGGAAAACGCCCGGCGGGAGAGTTTTCATCTGCTTTCCTTGGGCGGCGAACCGCCCTACATGACTGTGGTGACGGAGGCCGGCGCCGGAAAACAGGGCGGCGTGCTCTCAGGATTTTACAACTGCACAGCCGCCTCGGAGCAGAACAACCCTGCCCGTCGGTGGCAGCAGATCCTGCTGCCGCTGCTGCTGTCAGCCACGCTGGTGCTGGCGGGCGTCATCTGCATGACCCAAAAGACGGCTGTCAATTTCCTCTGGTGCTGGTCCGCTCTTCTGACAGCGTCGCTGTCGCTAAGTTTTCCCCTGTCTTGCACGCTGCCCATGGCTCGGTTGGCCAAACGCTTGGCCAAAAGCGGCTGCGCCGTGGCCGGCTACAATGCCATCCGGCAGGTGGGACGCAGCAAGTGCATGGTGGTGACCGACTCCGACCTGTTTCCCCCTGGTACGGTGGGGCTCAACGGTTTGAAGGTCTTTGGCGAGGAGATCGGCAAGGTGGTGTCCTACGCCGCCACCATGACAAAGGCCTCCGGCAGCCAGCTGCTGCCTCTGTTCGAGCAGCTGCTCATCAGCGAGGGCGGCACCATGCAGAAGCTCGACGGTCTCAATTATTACGAAGAAGGCGGCGTGTCCGGTACTATCCGGGGCGAGACCGTGCTGCTGGGCACCGCCTATTTCATGAAAAAAATGAAGGTGCCCCTGCCCATGGGGCTCAAGCTGCAAACCGGGGTGTTTCTTGCCGCGGACGGGCACCTTATCGCCATTTTCGCCATCAAGTATCAGCCCTCCCGCAATGTGGAATGGGCGCTGCGGGCCGTGCGGCGCAATCACTGCCGGCCGGTGCTGGCTGTGCGGGACGGCAATATTACCCCCAGCCTCCTCAAACGCAAATTCGAGATGGACGCCAAAGCGGTTTACCCCGATATCTCCACGCGGCTGGCCTTGTCGGAACAGACCCAGACCCGAGGGGAGCGGGCCAACGCCGTGATCTACCGGGAGGGACTGATGCCCTTTGCTGAGACAGTTATCGGCAGCCGCCGCTGCTGGCGGGCGGTGCGTGACGCGACAGCACTGTCCTTTTTGGGCAGCCTTTGCGGCCTTCTTTTAAGCTATTATCTCATCTACGCGGGTAGCTTTGCCATTCTGGCGCCGCTGCAAATGCTGGCGTTTTTACTCTTGTGGCTGCTGCCGTGCCTGCTGATCTCCGGGTGGGTCAAGCATTATTGAGGGCGCCGACCTATAAAATGTGTTTTGGGCAAATCTTACAAAATGAACCGGTGAATTTCTCTGCGATATCTGAAAAACAACGAAAGTTTCAGTTGTCACGTCTTGAAAAATATTATATAATTCGTGTATTGAGCGTATTCTGCGCCATGCGCGCAGTGTATCAAAACGAAGGGAGAAAACTGAACTATGATCGCAAGTGACATTCGTAATATTTGCCTGCTGGGCCATGGCGGATCGGGCAAGACCTCTCTGGCGGAGCAGATGCTGTTTTTGACCGGCGCTGTGGATCGCCTGGGTAAGGTGGCTGACGGCAACTCCGTCTGTGACTATGACGCCGAGGAGATCAAGCGGCAAATTTCCATTTCCCTGGCTTTTGCTCCTGTGAAATATAAAGGCGTGAAGATCAACGTGATGGACGCTCCCGGTAACTTCGACTTTACCGGTGAAGCACTCTCTGCCATCCGCGCCGCTGAATGCGCCATTTTGGTGGCCGGCGCCAAGGACGGCCTGTCCGTTGGCCTGGAGCGCACCTGGAAGCTGCTGGGCAAGAAGCCCCGCATGATCTTTGTCAACCGTACCGACGAGGAAAACAGCGACTATGTCAGCTGCGTCGAAAAGATAAAGGAAAAGTTTGGCTCCGCCGTGGCGCCTATCGTGGCTCCCGTGATGGACGGCAACAAGAAGGTCACCGCCATCGTGGACCTGCTGCACAACAAGGCTTATGAGGTCAAGGGCGGAAAGACAGCGGAGTGCCCCATCCCTGCCGATATGGCCTCTGCCGTGGAAGACCTCCGTTCCCAGCTGATGGAAGCGGCCGCCGGCGCCGACGAGGATCTGATGGAAAAGTTCTTCGACACCATGGAGCTGTCGGAAGAAGATATGGCCAAGGGCCTGAAGATGGGCGTGCGCGACGGTTCCGTCTGCCCTGTCCTCTGCGGCTCCGCCGTGACCGGTCTGGGCGTGGATATGCTGATGCAGACCATTCTGGAGTTGGTGCCGGTGGCCACCGATATGCCCGCCGAAGAAGCCGAAGATGACGACGGAAACCCGATGGAAGTGGCACTGGACCCCAACGGTACCACCGCTGCCATCGTGTTCAAGACCATCTCCGACCAGTATGGCAAGTATTCTATGATCAAGGTCATCCGTGGCAAGGTCACCAGCGATATGTCCTTGCACGATGAAAAAACCAACAACACGGAGAAGTTGGGCCGCCTTTACAACATGAAGGGCAAGAAGAACGAAGAGGTTAAGGAGATCTGCTGCGGCGACATTGGCGCCATCGGCAAGATGGACAAGGTCAAGACCGGCGACACCCTTTGCGATCCCAAGCATCTTGTCAAGCTCAAGGGCATGGCCTATGCCGAGCCCTGCTACAGCCGCGCCATCTCCCCAAAGACCAAGCAGGAGATCGAAAAGCTGGGCACCGGCCTCAACAAGCTCAACGAGGAAGATCCCACCTTCCATGTCCACAACAACGGCGAGACCCACCAGACGGTGATCTCCGGCGCCGGCGACATTCAGATCGACGTGCTCTGCGCCAAGCTGAAGAGCCGTTTCGGCGTGGACGCCGAGCTCAGCACGCCCCGCGTGGCCTACCGCGAAAAGATCCGCGCCACTGTCCGCAAGCAGGGCCGCTATAAGAAGCAGACCGGCGGCAGCGGCCAGTTCGGCGACGTGCATATCGTCTTTGAGCCCCAGACAGAACAGGAAGAGATGATCTTTGAAGAAAACGTGTTCGGCGGCTCCGTGCCCAAGAACTACTTCCCTGCCGTGGAAAAGGGCCTGCGGGAATCCTGCCAGCACGGCGTGCTGGCTGGCTACCCGGTGGTGTTTCTGAAGGCCACGCTGGTGGATGGCTCCTATCACCCCGTCGACTCCTCCGAAATCGCCTTCAAGCTGGCCGCCAACCTGGCGTTCAAGGCCGCTCTGCCCGAGGCCAAGCCCGTGCTGATGGAGCCCATCGGCGAGCTGAAGGTCACCATTCCCGACAACTACATGGGCGACGTCATGGGCGATCTGAACAAGCGCCGCGGCCGTGTGATGGGCATGAACCCCACCGGCGACGGTGAGCAGGTGCTGGAGGCGGAAGTACCTATGGCCGAAATGATGAGCTATGCCATCGATCTGCGCTCCATGACCCAGTCCCGCGGTTCCTTCACCTTCAACTTTGTCCGCTATGAGGACTGCCCCGCTCTCGCTCAGGAGAAGGCGATTGCTGAGGCCAAGGTGCTGCAGGAAGCCGAATAAGGGAAAAGGGAACATCTCCATTGCTTTGAAAAGAAAGACCGTCGGTCACAGGACTGGCGGCCTTTTTTTTCGCAGCGGAAAAAACAGAAAATGGTGGGCATAATTTTTTTATAAGCGTTTCCCCGAGATCGTTAGAAAAACTTAATATCAAAACCTCTATTTCAAATACCGTTATTAAAAATAGTTGCCTATAATAAAGGCATAAACGAGGTGATTGATATGACTGCGGCGATTTTGATCGCTACTTTGGGTGTACTGGCGTTCGGCGCGTTTGTGATGCACCGGCTGGACCAGTTCGCTGAAAAAAATATCACACCGCCAAGTCCGCAGATCCGTGCGTGTGACGTGCTCCTTTTTGGCCCGCCCAACATGGTGGAGCCGATGCTGTGCGCGCTGCAGCGGCAGGGATTGACCTGCTGCCGCGCCGACAGCCCGCAAGTCCCCGCGGGCACAAGATTTGAAGCGGTGCTGGCGGTTTCGGAAGATGATATGCAGAACCTGCTGCTCTGCCACGAGGCCGGGCACGCGAGCCCTGGTGCTTTCCTGGTGGCACGCTGCAACCATCTGTCCTGCCAGACGGTTTTTACAGATGCGCATATCCACGCTGTGCCGTGTGCAGAACCGGAGGCGTTCTTGCGTGAGATGGGAGGATGTTTCCATTTTGATACCTAAAAAAATTAAGCTATCACCCGTTCAGGTCATTGCCATGGGGTTTGCCGCCATCATCGTGCTGGGCGCGCTGCTGCTGATGCTGCCCATTGCCAACCGGAACGGACACAGCATTCCTTTTTTGAATGCCCTTTTCACCGCCACCTCCGCCACCTGCGTGACGGGCCTTGTGGTGTATGACACTTGGACGCAATTCACCGGCTTCGGTCAGGCGGTAATCCTGCTTTTGATCCAGATCGGCGGCCTGGGCTTTATGAATGTGACAACGTTTTTCTTCTTTGTCATGCGAAAGCGTATCGGCCTTTGGGAGCGGGAGCTGCTGACGGAATCGGTCAACGCCATGCACATCGGCGGCATCGTCAAGCTGACACGGCGGATTCTCTTTGGTACGCTGGCCTTTGAGTCCTGCGGCGCGCTGCTGCTGATGACCCGGTTTATTCCCGCCTTCGGTGTGTCCAAAGGCATCTGGTACGGCGTGTTCCATGCGGTTTCCGCGTTCTGCAACGCCGGCTTCGACCTGCTGGGCTGCATTGAACCGTACTCCAGCCTGATGCATTTCGCCGGCGACCCTGTGGTGAATCTCACCATCATGGGCCTTATCATTATCGGCGGTATCGGCTTTATTGTCTGGAGCGATATAGCCGATAAGGGCTTTCACTTTAAAAAATACGCCCTGCATACCAAGGTGATGCTCATCACCACCGCGGGACTCATCGTGGTGGGCGCGCTGCTGCTTTTGTGGACGGAGCGCAACGGCGTGTTTGCCGATATGCCTTGGCCCGAAAAGATCCTGGCGGCGCTGTTCCAGGCTGTGACGCCCCGTACCGCCGGCTTCAACACGGTGGACAACGCGGCTCTCAGCGACAGCGGCACCCTTTTGACCATTTTGCTGATGTTCGTGGGCGCCGGCCCCGGCTCTACCGGCGGCGGTATCAAAGTGACCACCGCGGCGGTGGTGGCGGTGACGCTGATCGGCTATCTCAAGGGCCACGAGAGCGTGGACATCTCCGGCCGTCGCATTGAGGCTGACGCCGTACGCCGCGCCTTCTGTACCATGGTGTTTTACTTCATCCTGGCCGCCACCGGCGCCCTGATTATGATCATGTGCCAGCCCCTTCCTTTGAAGGACACCCTGTTTGAAGCCTTTTCCGCCTTCGGCACGGTGGGCCTTTCCACCGGCATTACCCGGAGCCTGACGGTGATCCCCAAGCTGGTGCTGATTCTGCTGATGTATTCCGGGCGCATTGGCAGCCTGACGGTGATCCTCTCCATTTCGAGAAAACGCGTCAAGGCCACACTTAACCCCATTGGAAAAATTATGATCGGATAAACAGATAGGAGATAGAAATAAAATGAGATCTATGCTTGTGATCGGATTGGGACGTTTCGGTTCCAATTTGGCAGTGAAATTGATGGAACTGGGCAACGAAGTCATGGCCGTAGACCGGGACGAGGAGATCGTTGACAGCTTAGCCTCCTCCGTTACCTGCGCCCAGATCGGCGACTGCATGGAGGAAAAAGTTCTGCGGAGCTTGGGTGTGGCCAACTTTGACATCTGCTTTGTGTGCATCAGCGGCAATTTCCAGTCCTCACTGGAGATCACCTCCCTGCTTAAGGAGCTGGGCGCCAAGCGGGTGGTGTCCAAGACCAACCGGGAAATGCACGCCAAGTTCCTCCTGAAGGTGGGCGCCGACGAGATCGTTTATCCCGAGCGGGATATGGCCCTGCGTACCGCTTTCAAGTACAGCGCCAGAGGCGCCTTTGACTATGTGGAACTGTCCAAGGAATACGCTATCATCGAAATGGAGGTGCCGTCGACCTGGATCGGCGGCAGCCTGAAGGAGCTCAATGTACGCTCCCGCCACCACATCAATGTCATCGGCGCCAAGTCCGGCAACGATGTGGTGCCGATCACCAGCCCCGACTATGTGTTTAAAGAGGGAGAACATCTGATCGTTGCCGGCGAGAAGAGAAACCTGCTGAACCTGGCTGACGGTCACTAAAACAGATAACCGTTGCCCCCGATTTCCCCGTGTGCTATACTGTCTGAAAGAGCCGCCTGGGCGGCAGTATGATGGGAGTACACGGGGAAATTATCATGAAAATTCGGGAATTGCTGAACTGGGGCGCCGACCGCCGGGCGGTGGTACATAACATTGCCCGTATGCTGGGTATCATTGTGCTGGCACTGGTGGTCTCCATGGCGCTGAGCCAGGCGCTACACATCGGGAACCAGAGCATCATTATGGTCTTTCTCATGGGGGTGCTGTTCTGCTCCGTCACCACCGCCAGTATTGCCTATGGCGTGCTGGCCTCCTGCATCAGCCTTGTTCTGTTCAACTACTTCTTCACAGAGCCGCGGTTCACCTTTGTGGTGGCCTCTACCAACGACCTCATTTTGCTGGTGTTTTTCATGGTCACCGCTGTGGTGTCCGGTATGGTTACCACAAGACTGCAAAACCAGATGGAGCTGACCATGGAGAGCGAGCGCACGGCGCGCAAGCTCCACCGCCTGGCGCTGAGCTTTCTCACCGTCAGCGGTGAAGCCAATATCAGCGGCGAGGGCGTTTCCTGCGTCCGGGAGAACACCGGACTGGAGTGTCAGGTTTGCCTGCGGGGCGAGGAAACGGAAACCGCTTTCGGAATGGCATATCAGGACTTTGATATTCTGTCCTCAGAAGGCTCGCTGGGCACGCTGCGGGTCTTTACCGGCGGGCGGACGTTGTCGGAGCGGGATCGGATGATTCTCTCCGCCATTGCCACCCATCTGGGTATTGCCCTGTACCGGGAGAAGCTGCGGGTGGAGCAGGAGAACATTCGCGTGGCCATGGAGCGGGAACAGCAGCGCAGTATGTTGCTGCGCAGTGTGGCTCACGATCTCCGCAGCCCGCTGACAGCGCTTTACGGCACCGGCAGCCTGCTGGCGGACCATTACGACTCCCTTACCAACCAGGAGCGCCGGGAGATGGCCGTGAACATGAGCGAAGAGATCCTGTGGCTCATCAATCTGGTGGAAAATATCCTCAACATGACCCGCATCAATGAAAACCGCCTGGCGCTCCACAAAAGAAGAGAAGCCCTGGACGATCTGGTCAGCGAAGCCGCTCAGCACACCAAACGGCTGATGGAGGGGCGGCGGTTCACGGTGCAGCTGCCGGAAGAAGTGGTGATCCTCCCCACGGACGGAAAGCTGATCGTGCAGACCATCATCAATCTGCTGGAAAACGCCGTGAAGCATACGCCCGAGAGCGCGGAAGTGTGTCTTTCCGCCGCCGTGAAAGACGGCATAGTCTCTATCAGCGTGGCCGACACCGGCAGCGGCATTCCCGACGCCATGAAAGAGAAAATTTTTGACCGCTTTGTCATGGGGCACTCCGGTGTGGCCGACGGAAAACGTGGTCTGGGCCTGGGGCTTGCCATCTGCCGGGCCATTGTGGAGGCTCATGGCGGAAAAATATGGGTGGAGGATAATCTGCCTCACGGTGCCCGCTTTGTGTTTACCATTCCGATGGAGGAGGTGGCTGCTTCATGAAAATTCTGATCATCGAGGACGATAAGTATATCTCCGCCTTTATCCGCGTGTCGCTGGAGAAGGAAAACTATGAGGTTTTGGTGGGCAAAGACGCCACGGAAGGCATGTTCCTCTTTTCCTCCTACCACCCCGACCTGGTGCTGCTGGATCTGGGTCTCCCCGACCGGGACGGTAGCGAGCTGATCCGGGAGATCCATCAGATCTCCGAGACCCCTGTGATCGTGGTGTCCTCCCGCAGCCAGGAGGAGGAGAAGGTGGCCGCGCTTGACAGCGGCGCCACCGACTATGTGACAAAGCCCTTCCACATGGGCGAGCTGCTGGCCCGCATCCGTGTGACAGAGCGGCTGCTGGCCAAAATCGCCGGAGGAGAACACGCAGAAGAAGAGCAGTATGTCTGCGACTGGCTGACGGTGGACTTTGAAAAGCGCCGCGTCTTTGTGGACAACACCGAGATCCATCTGACCCCCTATGAGTATAAGCTGCTGGGTATCATGATCCACAACCGGGGCAAGGTGCTGACGTATAATTACATCATCAAGGAGCTCTACGGTTATGAAAGCGGCGGTGCCGACGGCGTCCGCGTCTTTATGTCCAACCTGCGCCGGAAGATCGAAAAGGATCTGACCCAGCCCCGCTTTATCCTCACGGAAGTGGGCATCGGTTACCGCTGGAGCGATCAGTAAAACAAGATATATAGAAAAAGGGACGCCCCGGAAGCTTCCGGGGCGCCCCTTTCTTTTATGTACTATGACAGCTTGCTCACAAGATTTCTCAGCGCGTCGGTGAGCGCCTCCTCGAAGGAGGGATGGGGCCGCATGGCCTTGAGCAGCTGCTCCGCTGTGAGATGGTTGGCCATGGCCTGGCTGATCTGGCCGATGATGTCGCTGCTGTGGGGACACATCAGCTGAGCGCCCAGAATCTCGTGGGTCTCCCGGTGTGCCACCACCTTCATAAAGCAGCGGCCGGGGTCTTCGATCAGCGTGCGGGCGTTGCCGAAAAGAACGCATTTTCCCGCCGTGGCGGGAATGCCGCTTTCCTTGGCCTCGCTTTCGCTGAGGCCCACCACGGCAATTTCCGGGCGGCTGTAAATGCAGGAGGGGACAATACCCAGGTTCACGTCGCTGCCACGCCCAACCATCATGCTGACGCAGGCCTCACCCTGAGCGGCGGCCACATGGGCCAGCGCCGCTTGGGAGGATACGTCGCCGGTGGCATACACCGTGGGAATACCGGTGCGGAACTGACCGTCCACCCGCAGGCGGGGGCCGTCGGTCTCCGGCACAAGGCCGGGGGCGAAGAGCCCTTCCCAGCAGGGCCTGCGGCCAATGGCGCAGAGGACGGCTTCGCCGGTGACGGTCTGCTGCGCGCCCTTCTGGGTGAAGCAGACCCGAAGCCCATCTTCCCCCGTCTCCACGCACTGCACCGGCGCGGAGGTGCAGACCTCTACTCCTTGCTTTTTCAAGATCTGCGCCAGATTCTGCCCCAGCTCCCGGTCCATGGTGGGCAGCAGGCGGTCCATGCCCTCAATTACGGTCACATGGCAGCCCAGATCGCTGTAAAAAGCGGCAAATTCTACACCGATAACACCGCCGCCGACGATGACGACGGAGCGGTACAGACGGTCGCAGCCCGCCAAAAGCTCGTCGGAGGTGACTACGCCCGGCAGCGTAAGGCCCGGAATGGGTGGCCGCGACGGCACAGAACCGGTGGCCGCCAGAATGGAGTCGGCGGTATAAACGGTTTTTTCGCCCTCGCCGCCGGTGACCTCCACGGTGCCGGGAGCGGTGATAAGCGCCCGTCCGCGCAGCAAGTCCACGCCGCCGCTTTTGAGCATACTTTCAATGCCGCCCCGCAGTTTTTCGGAGACGGCGTTTTTATAGGCGAACATGGCGGGCAGATCCACAGTCGCCCCCGTTACCCGAACGCCCAGACATTCTCCCTCCACGGCGTCGTGATAAATCTGGGAGGCGTGGAGCAGCGCCTTGGTGGGGACGCAGCCCCGGTTGAGGCAGGTGCCGCCCACCTCCCGCTGCTCCACCACGGCGGTGTGAAGCCCCAGCGCCGCGGCGCGCAGCGCCGCCGAATACCCGCCGGGTCCGGCACCGATGACAAGCAGTTGATAATGAGACATAGCGTTTCTCCTTTTTAGATGTCCTGCTCCCGCAGCATGGTACAAAGCTCTGCCGCCACCGCCTCGCAGGCCGGCAGAGCTTCCACACGGCGGCACAGTGCTTCGGAGGAAAAGAAGCAGCCCGCCAGCTCTCGGGCAAGAGGCGCGGCGAAGGCGGCGTCCATGGCGTCGGTATAGACGGCGGCCTGGGTGCAAAGCCCCTTTTCCACCGACAGCTGCACCGTCACCTCGCCCCAGTCAAAGCGCCTTGAAACGGAAAAGGTGAAGGGAATATTCCGCCCATAGACCCACTGGAAGCTGTGAAAGTGTTCATAGCGGCCCTGGATCTCCCGCGCGTCAAAGTCCGCCTCCGACAGCGGCTGCGGCACAAGACCGTAAACCACCCCGAAGGCCTCCTGCATGGCCTTGCCCACAGCTTCCACTGTCAGAGAAGGTTGAAGCGAGCGCAGATTCACCACACGGGCCCGCACCGAAGCCACTCCCTTGCCGGACAGCTTTGCCGTGGAGGGGGTCAGATATCGCCCCAGATGCTCAATGTCTGTGTCGATGAGCAACGTGCCGTTGTGAAAGGAACGGCCGTTGTGGGCGTAAAAGGAATTGCCCGAAAATTTCAGACCGTTTGCCAGAATGTCGTTGCGCCCGGAAACGCAGGCATCGATGCCCAGACGGCGGCAGGCATCCACAATGACGCGCTGCTGCCGGGGCAGGTCATAAAGAGCGGTGGGGACGCAGAAGGTAAAGTTCAGATTGCCCAGGTCGTGATAGACCGCACCGCCGCCGGAGAGCCGCCGGGCCAGAGTACCGCCGTCCCGCTCCAGCTCCGCCGTGCGGCACTCCTGCCAGGCATTCTGATTGCGGCCAATGACCACCGTGTGTTTGTTCTGCCACAGATACAGCGTGCAGGCGTTCTGGGGCACAGTGTCGGTGAGATACTCTTCCAGTGCCAGATTTCGATGAGGATCGGTACACGCCCCCCAATAAGTATACAGCCGCTCAATCATGGCGCCTTGTACCGCAGTACCGGATGGCGGGCCGCCTTCACTTCATCGGGCCGACCGATGGGCGCGGAGTGGGGCGCGGTGTGCATCCTTTCGGCGTCCTCGTGGGCCATGGCGTAGAGTTTCCGTAGAGCGGCCGCCGCTTCGTCCAGCGTCTCCCGGCTCTCCGTCTCCGTGGGCTCCAGCATCAGAGCCTCGTGGACAATCATGGGGAAATACATCGTGGGCGGGTGGATTCCGCAGTCAATAAGGGATTTGGCCACATCCAGTGCCGAAACGCCGGTCTCCTTTTTCAAATCGCTGAGATCCAGCACAAATTCGTGCATGCACAGCCGGTCATAGGCGGGGGTATAGGTGCCGGAGAGGGCCTTCATGAGATAGTTGGCGTTGAGAACGGCGTTTTGTGCCGCTTCGGGGATCCCCTCCGCCCCAAGGGTCAAAAGGTAGGTCAGCGCCCGCACCACCACCAGAAAGTTGCCGCCAAAACTCCGCACCTGTAAATGGCCGGGGCCCTCCATCAGGGCGGAATGGGGCAGGTAGGGGGCGAGGAACGCCTTGCAGCCCACGGCGCCCGCACCGGGCCCGCCGCCGCCGTGGGGCGTGGCAAAGGTCTTGTGCAGGTTCATATGGGTGCAGTCAAAGCCCATGTCGCCGGGCCGGGCCACGCCCATGACGGCGTTGAGATTGGCACCGTCGTAGTAGCAAAGCCCCCCGGCCTCGTGGACAAGGCGGGTGATCTCCAGAATGTTTTGATCGAAAAGCCCCACGGTGTTGGGGTTGGTCAGCATCAGCCCCGCGGTATCCGGGCCCAGCACGGCCTTGAGCTTCTCCAGATCCACACAGCCGTCGGGGGCGGAGTCGATGTTCACCACCTCGTAGCCGCACATAGCCGCCGTGGCGGGGTTGGTGCCGTGGGCGGAGTCGGGCACGATGATCTTGTTGCGGGTCTTATCGCCCCGGGCATCGTGGTACTGCCGGATGAGCAGCACGCCGGTAAACTCACCGTGGGCGCCGGCGGCGGGCTGGAAGGTCATGTCGTCCATGCCAGAAATCTCGCAGAGATATTTCTTTGCGGTGTCCAGCACCTCCTGACAGCCCTCTTTGCTGTGGGCGGGGGCCAGCGGATGGACGCCGGTAAAGAGAGAGGACATCTCCTCGTCGATGCGGGGATTGTATTTCATGGTGCACGAGCCCAGCGGGTAGAACCCGCAGTTGACGCCGTGTACCTGCTGGCACAGCTGGGTATAGTGCCGGGAAACGTCGGTTTCGCTGACCTCCGGCAATGCGGGGGCGCTGCCCCGGCGCAGAGCTTCTGGCAGTTCCGCGGCGGGTACGTCGCAAGGCGGCAGGATGGTACACCGGCGGCCGGGGATACTCTTTTCAAAAATCAGCTTCACTTTGCCAGCACCTCCTTCACGATGGCCGCGGCCCGGTCAAGCTGAGCCTTGCTCACCGTTTCGGTGACACACCAGAGAAGACCGTCCTCGCCAACGGGGAGCCCGCCCAGAATGTCCGCCTGCCCCAGGGCGCAGAGAACGTCCTCCCGTCGGGGCAGCCGGGTGACAAATTCGTGGAAATAGGGGCCGCCATAGGCCATCTCCACCCCCGGCAGGGCGCACAGCGCGCCGGCGAGATAGTGGGCCTTGGCCATGGACTGCCGGGCGGCTTCCGCCAAACCCTCTGGGCCCATGACGGTGAGATACAGCCCCGCCGTCAGGGCGCACAGCGCCTCGTTGGAGCAGATGTTGCTGCTGGCCTTTTCCCGGCGGATGTGCTGCTCCCGTGCCTGCAGGCTCAGCACATAGGCCCGGCGTCCCGCATCGTCCGTGGTTTCGCCCACGATGCGGCCGGGGAGTTTTCGCATTAGCTTTTCCCGGCAGGCCATGAAGCCCAGATACGGCCCGCCGTCGCCAAGGGGCAGGCCCAGAGGCTGGCCCTCGCCCACGGCAATGTCCGCCCCGCAGTCGGCAGGTGTTTTGGCAATGCCCAGCGAAATGGGATGGCAGCCCATGACAAAGAGGGCACCCGCCTCATGGACGGCGCGGCCCAGTGCCTCGGCATCTTCCCAGAGACCGTAGAAATTGGGCTGCTGCACATAGAAGGAGGCTGTTTCGCCGTCCAGCATGGCGGCAAGGGCCTCTGGGTCGGTGCGGCCGTCCTTCACCGGCACCACCCGCAGCTCGTCGCCCGTGCCGTAACAGTAGGTCCGCACGGTGTTGATGACGTCCGGGTGCGCCGCGCCGGAGATCAGCGTCAAGCGCCGCTTCCGGTCCCGGCACATGGCCGCGGCTTCGGCGGCGGCGGAAGCCCCGTCGTAGACGGAGGCATTGGAAACGTCCATGCCCGTCAGCTCGCAGATCATGGTCTGGTACTCAAAAATGGACTGGAGAAGCCCCTGACTCATCTCCGCCTGATAGGGGGTGTAGGCGGTGAGAAACTCCTCCTTGGCGGGGATGTATTTCACAATGGCGGGGATGTAGTCGTCGTAGGCGCCGGCCCCCCGGAGAACGGTGGCGTAGACCCGGTTTTTGGCCGCCATGGCGGACATGGCGCGGTTGACCTCCAGCTCGCTCATGCCGTGTGGCAGATGCAGCGGGCCGTCCAGATACATATCCGGCGGCACGTCCCGGTACAGCTCCCGCCAGGAAGAAAGTCCCAAGGCCTGCAGCATCTCCTGCCGCTGGGCCGGGGCGGAGGGAACATAGCTGCCCATGTCAGCCCTCCGAGGCACAAAACGCCTCATAGTCGGCGGCGGAGAGAAGTTCCTCGGTGTCGGTGGGGTTTTCCACCTTGAGGATCCAGCTGCCGTAAGGGTCTTTGTTCAGGTTTTCCGGCGCGTCCAGCAGCTCTTCATTGACGGCGGACACGGTGCCGGACACCGGGGAGATCAGATCGGACACAGCCTTCACAGACTCCACATCGCCGAAGGCTTCGCCCATGGCCACCTCATCGCCCTCGCCGGGCAGATTGACGAACACCACGTCGCCCAGCGCGTCCTGGGCGTAATCGGAGATGCCGATCACGGCTGTCTCACCCTCCGTCTTCACCCACTCGTGGGACTTGGAATACATACGGTCATCAGGATACAACATATTGCATACCTCCATCAAAATAGTTTATTTGGTGTATATGATTCAAAAGGGTTACAGACCGACCTTTTCGGCAAGAGCCGCGAGTGCTTTCTCGATCTCGGCGTCATCGAAACAAAAACGCATTTCTTCGTGGGTGGCGCGCAGGTGCGCCACGTCCTCCGCGATGGGACGGTTACGCAAAATGCACTCGGCCATCAGGTGCGCCAGATGGGCAAAATCCTCCTTGCCGAAGCCGAAGCGGGTCATCTCGCTCACGCCCATGCGCAGCGCGCCGGAAGCGGTAAAGCCCTCCTCATTGGGCGTGGCCTGATAGTTGACGATGACGTTGTTCTCCTCCAGACGCTCGGCCATTTCGGGTCCTTCGCCGTAGCCCACGCAGATAATGACCTGATGGGTCTCGGTATAGCCCACGGCGGGATCACCGGCCACGTTGAGCCCCTCGTCGTGGAGACTGCGGGCAAAGAACTTGGCGTTTTCAATGACGCAGCGCTGGTATTCGTCCTTGAACTGGTTCATCTCGTAAGCGGCCATCAGCATGCCCAGCTGGGTGCCCAGATGGTGGTTGGAAACGCTGCCGGGGAAGGTGCGGCGCTCCACCGTCTCCCACAGGCCGTATTTCAGCTCGTCGGGCCGGTAGTTGACGCCGATAACGCCCCGCTGGGGGCCGAAGAAGGTCTTGTGGGAAGAGCCTGTGACGATCTCCGCACCCTCTTCAAAGGGCCGCTGGAAGTGATCTCCCACAAGGCCCAGCACATGGGCCATGTCGTACATGATGGTGGTGGGAATATGCTCTTCGTCCACAAACTGCCGGATGGCGGCCACGGGCTCCTTGGAGAGCACCATGCTCTTGCCGAAGATCAGCAGCTCCGGACGGTAGCGGTCGATGAGCTTTTTTGTCTCCTCCACATCCGTGCGGTAGGGATTGTCTTTCCGCATGGGGAAGCTCACCACAGCGGGCTTTTCCGTCACCGGGTCGATGGCGATGTAATCGTGCAGCGCGCCCATAGGCTGGGCAGAGAGGTGGCCGCCCTTGATGATGTGGTTGTTCATCACATAGCCCAGGCGTTTGGCCTCGCTCTTGCGGTCGAAACGGTTCTTCCAGTCCATCAAGGACGAAAAGACAGCCATGTTGGACATCTGCCCGCTGATGACGCGGGTCTCCACCTCCTGGCAGCCCAGATAAGCCTTCATTTCCTCGACCAACAGCTGCTCCACCCGGTCGATGAACTTGGTGCCCTGATAGTAGAAAACATCCTTGTCATAGAAAGAGAGAATCTTTTTATGTTCGGCGTAGCGGAAAGCGGGATCGCTGGCGCTTAAAAGCCGTACCGCCCGGCTGGGGGTGTTTTCCGAGGGAATTAGGTTGACGCAGCGCTCCTGCCGCCACTGATGGTTGTCGGCGGCCTGACGCAGCAGAATCAGAATGCTTTCGCGGCGGTCATCGTCGGTGGAAGCGGCCACTGACGTTTCTTCCGTATAGCCGCACAGCAGGGGCCGGGCGTAAGGGGGTGCGCCCACGCTCATGTGGCGGGCGGGCAGAACGGCCTTGAGGCGCTTGCCCCGGACGTCCACCTCCACCTCGTCGTTTTCCAGCAGGTCGCTGTCCACATAGGCAAGACCGATGGAGCGCTTGCCGCTCTCCTGCAAAATGACGGTGGTAAGGCCCTCGCCCTCCGTCTTGAAGTAGGGCACCATGGTGCCGCTGGTGATCCAGCCCACCGAACGGCCGTCCCGGTACAGCTCCATCCCCGCGCGCATGACGCCCCGGTCAACCAGAGCAATGGGAGCGATCTTCCGGAGCAGGGGCGAAGCGTCGCTGAAGTCCCGGTTCATGTGGCGCAAAAAGGCTGCGTGCTGGCGCTCCAAGGCGGCGCGGCCCACGAAATTCCCCTTATGGGGAGAGAAACTGACGGCAAATTTGGCCAGGGGCACCGCGAAGATGGGGATCTCGCTACCATCGGGAGCGGCACCCATCTCGTGGCCGTACAACGGCAGGCCCGCTTCCAGACGCAGTGTGTCCCGGGCGCCCAGGCCCGCCGGCCGCGCGCCCAGCTCGGCGAGGCGGTTCCACAGCCACGCGGCGTCCACGCTGCGGACATATACCTCGTAGCCCAGAGGCTCGCCTGTGTAGCCGGTCTTGGCGATGTAGGCGGAATGACCCTCCAGAGGCAAAGAGCGCAGCGCGTTTTTTACAGGCTCCGTGGGGGCTTCCCCGCCGGTGAGGACGGTGAGCATTTCCTTGCTTTTGGGGCCCTGTACGGCGATGGCCGCCCAGTCGGCGGAAATGTCGGTGATGGTGCAGTCATAGTCTTTGACAAGGGCCTGCAGGTGTAAAAGATCCTTTTCCTTGTTGGCGGCGTTGACCACCAGCAAAAAGTCTTCCTCACGGAACATATAGAGGTATGCATCGTCCACGGCGCCGCCGTTTTCGTTGGGGATGATGCAGTACTGGGCCAGGCCCGGCTCCAGCGCCAGCACGTTGCTGGTGAGGACATGCTGGAGAAAACCGGTGCGGCCGGGGCCTTCGATCAGCAGACGGCCCATGTGGGACACATCGAACAGACTGCACACCTGACGGGTGTAAAGATGCTCGGCAATGATGCCCGAGGGGTACTGGATGGGCATTTCCCAGCCGCCGAAGTCCACCATGTCGGCGCCGGCCGCCACGTGGATATCGTACAGCTGCGTGCGTTTGAGATTGCTCATGAGAGGGTTCCTCCTTCAGCTTAAAAAATTTGGGCAACAGAAAAAGGCACAAAGTCTCAAAAAGTGAAACTTTGTGCCTCCGTTTTTAAACCTGAGAGATTCCCCACCGCCGCCGCAGAGGGTTGCACCTTCGGTGGCCGAACCAAGCCGGCCTTTTCGGAGTATCGTCCCGACCCGGCCCTTTTGCCTGAGAGCTTTTGCGTTCCCCTTCGGCTCCGCAGACAGTTTCTGCGGTCTCTCCCGAGTCGATCATCCGATGATTCCCTTTGTTCAATTGTCACGCGGCGCAGTGCCGCTTTCCTTTAAAGTAGCACACAAGAAGCACTGCTGTCAATCCTCTTTTTTGGAAAAAAAGGGGAAAAACACCTCCGGGGTCAAAGTCCTTCGGAGGTGATTCTGGGAAAACACGGCAAATAAAATTTGCCGTTCTGTCTAAAATTTTTGTTGGTTTCACATAATGCTTATAGGAGAATCTCAGCTTGCCGGAGTGTATACACCACCGTGATAGCAGTAATAGGCGTGGGCTTTCATAGACAGTAATTTGTCCAAAGATTTAGTTGCCTGTTCAATATCCAACGTAAATTGAGGATTGGCAATAATAGGGTGGTTGCCCTCCAAAGCGATGGCATCACCAGTTATGATAATTGAATCATTTTCCATAAGAAGCGAAATATGTCCAGGTGTATGACCTGGCGTTGCAATAATACGACAACCGCCGCACCAATCCATGTGATCTCCGTCATGCAGCAAATTGTCTACTCCAACCGGCTCAACCTGACGTAGCATATTACAAAACGCTTCTCCAAAATCTCGTTGCTCTGGTGGAAGTGTTTTTTGCATTTCTTCTGCCTGACATAGTCTCAACGGTTTTTCCTGTGCGGAAATAAACGGCGCTTCCACAGAAGAACTGTATATTTTCATGTTTGAATTTAGTTTCTTTAGTTCGGCAGCCGCACCCATATGGTCATGGTCATGATGAGTGAGTACAAGACCCGTCAACTGATTCACCGACAATCCATGTTGATATAATTCCTCTTCAAGAATGTGAAGTGAACCGATAAAACCACAATCAACAAGAATGATATTCTCCTTATCCCAAAGGAGCGTGGGGTATACAATGTTCTCAATATCTCCAAATTGCATGTTTATGGTTAGTCGCAATATTCTATATTCCATAATAGCTGTTCCCCTTTGCAAAAGCAAGTGTGTTTCATCTTCCTTATATAAATAATCCGCAATCCACAGTCCAAAACTGTCTAAGCAATTTTGAGTTTTGAAATAATCTTTGGATAAATATTATCATACTTTTTCACAAAAATAAAGACATGGCTTTTCCTTGGTGGAAAGCTATGTCTTTCTGGTGCGCGGTACAGGACTCGAACCTGTGACCCCATGCACGTCGAGCAATACTCTGCAATTTGTTTTATAATTTCCACAAGGAGGGATTATAGAAGGAATCAAATTGCAAGTATTGAAAACGTGGCCGAAGCAATATATGATCTTCGCTCACAAATTGAGCTGGTAGTGGACAAGAAAGAAACTAAACCAATCCTTTTTCGTGAGTGGGCAATATTATGGCTCAACACATGGCGTAAAGGCATCGTAAGTGATATATCTTTTTTTGATACTTATCGTCGTCCGGTCATAAAGCATTTGATATCGTTTTTTGGAGATTGTTATCTACATACTATCACGCCATTGCAAATTCAACAATAGATCTGATTCAACGATTCCATTCGTCCGAGGTGTTGATCTACGCAAATCCGCCTTATCTGCTCCGGACAAAAACTGACCGGCAGTACCGGGAGAAACTGGATGACGCTGGACACGAGGAACTGCTCCGTGTGCTGCTGGATCATCCTGGGCCGGTGATGCTCTCCGGTTATGACAGCGAGCTTTATAAGGATATGCTCACAGGGTGGGATCAGCTACAGCGACCGGCGCAGGCCGCCAACGGTGCGCTGCGTACCGAATGCCTATGGGTCAATTTTTGGGGGCTTCTCGAATTCTGTGTAAACGGACAAATCCTGCTCGAGTGATTTCATTGTGATTACATAGAATCGTATTTCTTGTAAATACTGAAATAAGAACGATTTCAACCCATAAAGGAGTTGCTAGCCATTTGTACGAAAATCGATTAATTCACGAGCATAGCCCCTATCTTCTTCAGCATGCCCATCAGCCGGTAGATTGGTACCCGTGGGGAGATGAGGCCTTTGCGAAGGCGCAGCGGGAGGACAAGCCGGTATTCCTCAGCATTGGGTATTCTACCTGCCACTGGTGTCACGTGATGGCGCACGAGAGCTTTGAGGACAAGGAAATTGCGGAATTTCTTCGGGCCTATTTCGTGTCCGTCAAAGTGGATCGGGAAGAGCGTCCGGATATAGACAGCGTTTATATGGCTGCTTGTCAGGCCATGACCGGAAGTGGTGGCTGGCCAATGAGCATTTTTCTGACACCGGAGAAAAAGCCGTTTTTTGCGGGAACCTATTTTCCAAAGGATACGCAGTGGGGTATGATCGGCTTTCGAAAGCTGCTGTGGGTCATCTCTCAAAAATGGGCCCATGAAAGATTTGAACTGCTGCAATCTGCCGACAAAGTGACGACCGCACTGTCATTTGAGGAGGACACGGAGGACGGCGGCGTAGATGTTGCCCTTCTGGGAGAAGCTGTGGAACAGTTTCGCATGAGCTTTGACGAACAGTACGGTGGTTTTGGGGAAGTACCTAAGTTTCCCACACCCCACAATCTCTTGTTCTTGCTGGATCAGTATTGTAAAACCGATCATGCCGATGCCCTACGGATGACGGAGGTCACCCTGCGGCAGATGTACCGCGGGGGTCTGTTCGACCACATCGGCTTTGGTTTTTCCCGCTATTCCACAGACAGGGCTTTTCAAATTCCCCATTTTGAGAAAATGCTCTACGACAATGCCCTGTTGATGATGGCATATACCAGAGCATACGACGTGACCCAGAACAGATTTTATCTTGAGGTTGCGGAGCAGACGGCAGAATACGTCCTGCGTGAGATGACCGCCCCGGAGGGCGGCTTTTACAGCGCGCAGGACGCTGACAGCGAGGGAGTCGAGGGCGGATACTATGCATTTGTCCCGTCCGAGATTTGTCAAGTCCTTTCGGCGAAAACAGCGGCTGCGTTCAACCGTTGCTATGGCATCACTCAGCGGGGAAACTTTGACGGCCGCAGCATTCCCCATCTGGTGGGAAGTATTGAGGAAGCCCGCAGCTTTACCAATTGTCTGCCCCAGCTGCGGGCATATCGTAGGCAGCGAAGCAGGCTCCATGTGGATGATAAAATCCTGACTTCATGGAATGCGCTCATGATCGCCGCGCTTTCTCAGCTTGCCCGTTTGTCTGGGAAACCGGAGCATCGAGCCGCCGCGCTCCGCAGCGCGCAGTTTCTCCGCAGCCATATGCAGGAGGGCAATCGGCTTCAAGTTAGCTGCTGTCAGGGGGGGGATGGCGGTTCCGGTTATCTGGATGACTACGCTTTCACCGTTTTTGCATTCCTTGAGCTCTATCAGCTTGTGCAGGAGCCAGTATATCTGGAACAGGCGCAGCGGCTGTGTGGCCGGGCGCTGGATGATTTTTGGGATTCGGAACGCGGAGGGTTTTATTTGTCCGGAAGAGAAAATGAGCGGTTGCTTATGAGACCCAAGGAAACCTACGACGGTGCAATCCCCAGCGGCAATTCCGTCATGGCGTACAATCTAGTCCGGCTGTCTCAAATCACGTCAGGCACCCAATGGCAGGATTGTGCTGAGCGGCAGCTCAAATTTCTTTCCGGACCGGCGAAACGCATTCCCATGGCACACGCGTTTTATCTGCTGGCGCTTTCTTGCTGCCTCACGCCATCGAAACATGTGACGGTGGTTCTCACAGAAGGCGAGAACGTATCCGATGTCCTGAGAAAGCTGTCTCTTGATACGTTTGTAACAGTGCTGAAGCGGCCATCGGCGGAGTATCCTCTTCTGGACGGGCAAACCACCTATTATACCTGCACCGGCCGCGCCTGCCGCCCAGCCACAAACGAGCCGCCATGTCGGCGCGGATAAGAAAACGAGCAGAGTGCCATTTGAGGCAGCTCTGCTCGTTCTTGTTATGAGTACATGGCGTTTGCCGTCATATAGTCATAAATCATTTTGCCATGTTCTTGTTCTTCCTTTTGGATGTGGTTCAGAATATTTCGGACATTCGCATCTTTGAACTCAAAGACGCAGGTATCGTAGAGCTGAGAGGCGTGTTTTTCTGTTGCGAGCACATCGGCGCAGAGATAACTGTCGTTTTGTTTATCCTGTGTGTCTGTGTCCCCGTAGGATGCCGAGAAATTTGGCTGGCTCTGCGAGCCGCCGCCCGACGCGGGCACAACGCCACCCTCTATTTGGGTAATCGTTTGAAGGTGCTGCTGTTCTACCTGAGCGATCTCTGTAAACAGATTTTTCAGTTGTGGATCGACCGCGCAGGAAGAGTGCTTGGTATATTTGTCAACGCAGAGTTTTTCTTGTCCTTTTAAATCGTTTAGCAAACTGGTTTCTTTTTGGGATAGTTGCATAAATAATCACCTCTACTTTATTATGCACGTCCCGCACGGTGGTTATTACCCGTACTGCAAATAATTTCAAAAAAAGCAAGCACAATAGAAAGGGGTGATCAAATGATGAGTCCAGTATGGTTGTTTAATCTTTTATCAAGATAATCAAAAAGATCTGTATAAGTGAGCTGAATTGGTATCTTATCAGAACCAAACAATTCTATGGCAATCGATTTCCATGAAACTTTAAATCCCATATCTTCAATCATATCTAATCTATTCATGGCATAATCGGAATACCATTTATCCCGCCTCCCTGTACAAACATGCGGTGAGTCACTTGCTAATTCTGAACTATCCATTCATCCAGAACCGCTTTCAGCTTCTGCACATTCTGTGCGTGGCTGTCCTTGCGAATCAGCTCGTTTTCAATCACCGACAGTCGTGTGGTGATTTTCTTTTGCTCCTGCATGTATTCGGTCAGCATACTGTGGTAGCCGTCCGAATCCAGCAAGTCGCTTGCGAAGTCTTCATACAGCTTTTTGATGATCTTTTTCAGCACTTGCAGCGTTTTGCAATCTTGGCTTTTTCCGCTTCCAGCTTGTCCGTCTTGACCTGCTTTGCTGTCTGCTTTTGAATGTGTGAGAGCAGTTCGCCGCTTTGCACCTTCTTGGCAATCCCTTGAATCCGTTTCAATACTTCTTCATACAGCACATCATAGTACATATAGTGATTGTGCGTGCATTTGTCGGAATTGTTGTAATAATTGGTACAGCGGAGAACAGGGGTTAATCCGGCTTTTAGCGGTTTCATCATCACGGTCATGCGGTAGCCGCACTCGGCACAAAAGGCAAGGTCTTTGAACACATTGTCAAAGTCATGCTTTCTCGGCTTGTGACGGTAAGCAAGTATCTGCTGTACCCGTTCAAAATCCTCACGACTGACAATCGGTTCGTGACAGTCTGCAACGACAATGCGGTCTTCTTCCGGTACGGTGGCTCGTTCCTTCGTCTTGTAATTGACGATCTCAAACTTGTGGTTCACCATATCTCCGGTATATACCTGATCCTTGAGAATGGCCCTCACCGTCTGATAGCACCAGCCGAAAGGAGATTGACCGTTTTCGTGATAGCGGTAAAACCGGGTATCACCGTTCTGTGCCTTGTAAGCGGATGGGGTGATGATTTCTTGCTCTGTCAGAATGCGGCTGATTTGCGACAGCGTATTTCCGGCAATAGTTAAGCGGAATATCTCTTTGACCACCTCTGCCGGAGCTTCATCCACGGTTAAGCGGTTACGGTTCTGCGGGTCAACTTTGTACCCAAACGGTGCCTGTGCGCTGATATAATAACCCTTGCAGGCTCGCTGCCGTTTGGCGGATCTCACCTTGCGGGACAGGTCCTTTGCATACATATCATTCAGAATGTTCTTGAACGGTGCAATGTCGTTGTCATCCCGGTTGGTATCAATTCCGTCATTCACGGCAATATACCGCACATGTTTCCGGCTGAAATACACATCGGTGTAATAGCCGGTCTGGATATAGTCCCTGCCAAGTCTGCTCAAATCCTTTGTGACAACAAGATTGATTTTGCCGTTGTCAATATCCACAAGCAGTCTTGTAAGTGCCGGGCGGTTGGAGTTTAACCCCGAATAGCCGTCATCTGCGTAAATCTCGTAGATGGCAAAGCCGTGTTCCTCACAGTAGGTGCTGAGCATCAGTTTTTGTGTTTCGATGCTGACGCTTTCACCCGCTTGCTCGTCATCCTTGCTCAGTCTGCAATAAATTGCTGCGCTGTAAATAGTTTGCTCATGTTTCACTTGTTCCATGAATTGCTCCTTTCCGGGAACAAAGTGAATCCTGAGACTGTTCGGTTTGTTTTATTATACTCGATTTTTGCGTTTCAGTTAATCCGGCAGCGGAAAGTAATACCGCCGCAAAGACTTCCTCTGGACGCTGCTTGCCCTTGTAGCTTTCGTGAACAACCAGTTTCGGTTTTATCATTTTGCCTCCTTTATGCGGCTCATACCCCGGCACACGAAACAGGGATGCATTGGCCACCTGTAAAACGGTCAAAGCGGGATACTCTTTCACACGAGCATTGGAAGAAATATCGGTTAATGTAGCACAGAGAGCCATTGTATCACCCCTTAATGAGAAGAATTTGTTGTTCTATCAAGTATCCGACACGCTTGCGGGTATTTGTGCCATGGCTGTCATCGGAAGCAGGCGCAGCAAGGCCAGTGGTTGACAAGGCGTGTATGCTGCTTCATTGATGGCATAGAGCGTGCACAGCGAGAATGGCGGAAATCACCAGCTTCTGCGGCGAGGCGCATACATGCGAGCCGCTTTGCGCCTTGCGGCGCAAGTTGCTCTCGCATCTCCTTGCACTGGCTGCTGCAAAACTATCTGTTTTAGATAATACTATCGGTTTCAGATAATGTCAAGCAAAACTATCAGAATCAGATATTTTTCTTGCCTATCCGGGAAAGATGTATTACAATAAGCCTATAGTTTTCCACAATGAACGGAGGGGCAGCGATGGACGAACGTGCACAGATTATTAAGGACAAATACAGAGAGGCCAAGGAAATCGGCCAAAATTCAGATATTCCCGTAAAGGAAGCCATGGCACAGGTATGGCAGTCAGTAAGCAAGGATTACGCCGCCGCAAACTATGCACAATGTCGGGCAAAACGAAAAGCAGAGGTAGCACAACGGCTGCAGGAGGTTCGCCGGGCGCGTAAGCTCAAACAGAAAGACGTTGCAGATATGACCGGCCTGAATATGGTCACGCTGTCAGGTTATGAGATCGGCAAAAGCGAGCCTAATATGGAAGCATTGGTGCGATTGGCGGATGCCTATGGGGTCACGTTGGACTATCTCGTGTGCCGAACCGATCAAAGCGAGCAGATATAAAAAGAAGGGGCGTGCCATACGGCACACGCCCCTTCTTTTTTGAACTTTTCAGATGCTTTTGCTGCAAAGTTTTCAACAGACTTTGTGGCCTTTTCGTCAAAATAACAAAAGCCCTGTATCCATTAAGATACAGGGCTTTTGTCAATGGTGCGCGGTACAGGACTCGAACCTGTGACCCCATGCACGTCAAGCATGTGCTCTACCAGCTGAGCTAACCGCGCAGACAGCGGTATTATACTATCGCAAATACGCCCCGTTGTCAACAGTTTTATTGCATCGTCCTCAAAAATTTGCTATACTTTTTCTGTTCATCCCAAACGGGAAAAAGGAGGGGCTTTTATGGAAAAGGTGGCATTGGTCACAGGCGCGTCCCGGGGTATCGGCCGGGCGGCAGCGTTGGAGCTGGCCCGGGGCGGCTGGGCCGTGTGCGTCAGCTATTGCCGAGGAAAAGAAGCGGCGAAGCGCACCGCCGGGGAAATAGAACGTGCCGGCGGAAAGGTGCTGACCGCTCAGGCGGACGTCGCGGACGGGGCGGCGGTACAGGCTATGGTACGCCGGGTGGAAGAGACGCTGGGGCCGGTTTCCCTGCTGGTAAACAACGCGGGCATTGCCGGGCAGTCTCTCTTTCAGGACGTAACGGAGGAACAGTGGCGTCGCTTTTTCGCCGTCAACGTGGACGGAGCCTATCACACCATTCAAGCGGTGCTGCCCGCCATGCTCCACGCCCATGAAGGCTGCATCGTGAACCTCTCCTCCATCTGGGGGCTGCGGGGCGCCTCCTGCGAGGTGGCATACGCCGCCACCAAGGCTGCCGTCATCGGTCTCACCCGGTCTCTTGCCGTGGAACTGGCCTCCAGCGGCATCCGCGTCAACTGCGTGGCTCCCGGCGTGGTGCGGACGCATATGCTGGACGAACTCTCCCAGGAAACGTTGCTCCAGCTGGCGGAGGAAACGCCCTTGGGCCGGCTGGGAACGCCGGAGGACATCGCCAAGGCCATCGCGTTTCTGGCTTCCGATCAGGCGGCGTTTATGACGGGGCAAGTGCTCACGGTAGACGGCGGCTTCTGCGTATAAAAAATGCGTATAAAAAAGAAGAACACCGCAGGCGGTAAGCCTGCGGTGTTCAAAGCTTCCTATGTAATTAGTCAGCGGGGTTGATCGCACCGTTGGGACAGGTATCTGCACAAGTGCCGCAATCCAGGCAGGCATTCGCGTCGATGACATAAGAAGAATCACCCTGAGAAATAGCGCCGACGGGGCAGGCATCTGCACAGGCACCGCAGCTGACGCAAGCAGAACTAATCTTATAAGCCATAAGAGCACCTCCATAAATATTTGTAGTACATATTGTAACATGAAAAATGGAAATTGCAAGACTTTCCCTTTTAAAAAAACACTTCCCGAAAAATTTTACAAATTTGGAGAAGGCGGCGGGTCAAATTGACACCCTTTTCGTGATATGATACAATTTCTAAAAAACAGGAGAGGAATGGTCGGATGGAATATTCGCGTGCTTTTTTTGAGGCCAGCGCCAATTATGTGCGCCAGCGACTGGGCTTTGCGCCTGAGATCGCCGTGATCCTGGGCTCTTCGCTGGGGCCTTTTGCCCGGGAGATCGAAAACCCTGTGATCATCGACTACTGTGACATTCCCCACTTTCTCACCTCCACCGTGGCCACCCATGCGGGAAAACTCATCGGCGGCACCGTGGCGGGGAAAAAAGTGGTGTGCATGTCCGGCCGATTCCACTCCTACGAGGGCTATGACTTTGAGCAGCTGGTGATCCCGGTGCGGCTATTCAAGCTCCTGGGCTGCCGGGCTGTGATTCTCACCAACGCCGCGGGCGGCGTGAATCTGTCCTACAAGCCGGGCGACGTGATGATCCTCAATGACCACATCAAGCTAAGCGGCGCCTCCCCCCTGCGGGGCCGCAATGTGGATGAGTTCGGCCCTCGGTTCTTCGACGTGCAGACCATGTACACCCCCGCTTTGCGGGAGTTGGCCAGGGAGTGCGCGCAGGGCACCGGCCTCACCGTCCACGAAGGCTGTTATTTCTTCATGCCCGGCCCCCAGTTTGAAACGCCTGCCGAGATCCGGGCCATTCGGGTTCTGGGCGGCGACGCGGTGGGTATGTCCACCGTCACCGAGGCCCTCACAGCCGCTCACTGCGGCTTGCCGTGCCTGGCCTTTTCCGTTATCACCAATATGGCGGCGGGTATTCTGAATCAGCCGCTTACCGACGAAGAGGTCAACGAGACGGGGAAAATGATCGCGGGTGCTTTCAGCGCCTATCTCAAAAAAATTGTGGCAAGGATGTGAAAGTGTGCGTCAGCTCTATCAAAACGCCTGCATCTGGACGGGCGAGGAATCCATTATCAACGGCTGCCTGGCCATTGACGGCGATACCATTATCTATGTGGGAACGGAGCGCCCGGAGGGCTCCTTTGACGTGAAGAAGGACTTCACGGGAAAGCTGCTGATGCCGGGCCTTGTCAACTGCCATACCCACGCGGCCATGACGCTCCTGCGGGGCGTGGGCACCGACCTGCCGCTGCAAAAGTGGCTTTTTGAAAAGGTGTTCCCCGTGGAGGCGAAACTGACGGAAGAGGAGATCGACGTGGGCAGCCGTTTGGCCCTGCTGGAGATGATCGCCTGCGGCACTACCAGCTTCTCCGATATGTATTTTTACCCCTGGGTCACGGCGAAGGCCGTGGAGGAGTGCGGCATTAAGGCCAACCTCAACTATCCGGTGCAGTCTTTTGTGCCCGGCGAGACCTATGCCCAAAACGAAAGTGCCCGGAAAATGGAGCGCTTTTACCGGGAGTGGAACGGCCGGGGCGACGGCCGCATTCGTGTGGACTGCTGTCTCCACGCCGAGTATACCTGCAATCCCGACGTGGCGGCGGGAACGGCGGACTTCTGTCGCTCGGCAGGCGGACGGATGCACATCCACCTCTCCGAAACCAAGACCGAGCACGAGGGATGCGTCAAAAAGTACGGCATGACCCCCGCCCGGTGGTTTGATTCTCTTGGCGTGTTTGAAAACCCCACCGCCGCGGCCCACTGCGTCTGGGTGACGGCGGAGGACCGGCGGCTGCTGCGGAAAAAGGGCGTCAGCGTGGTGCATAACCCCACCAGCAACATGAAGCTGGGTAGCGGCTTTGCCCCCATCCCCAAGATGCTTGGCGGTGGCATCAATGTGGCGCTGGGCACCGACGGCGCCGCCAGCAACAACAATCTCAACCTGTGGGAGGAGATGCACCTTTCCTCTATCATCCACAACGGCTACCATCTGGACGCCGAGCCTGTCTCCGCCCGGGAGGTGCTGGCCATGGCCACCGTCTGCGGGGCGAGAGCCCAGGGCCGGACAGACACCGGACTTTTGGCAGCCGGAAAAAAAGCGGATGTGGCGGCGGTGGATCTGGACAGGCCCCATCTCATTCCCCATCTGGACACGGCGGGCCTGCTGGCCTATTCCGCCCAGGGGTCCGACGTGTATATGACCATGGCGGACGGAAAGATCCTCTATGAAAACGGGGAATTTCTCACATTGGACAAAGAAAAAATCTGCGCCCAGGCCCGAAAAGCCGCGGAGCAACTTTATCGATAAGGAGCGAATCATGGAAGAAAGAGCAGACAAAGGCCTGGCGTTCATGCTGCAATACGAAAACGTGGCCTGGTATGAAAACGGAGAAGTGCGGATCCTGGATCGCCGGGTCTATCCCCGGAAGGTGGAATTTGTCACCTGCAAGACCCACCAGGAGGTGGCCCAGGCTCTCACCGATATGGTGACGCAGAGCACCGGCCCCTTTACCGCCGCCGCCATGGGCATGGCGCTGGCTGCCTACGAGTGCCGGGAAAAGACCTCCGCCGAGCAGCTGGCCTATCTGGAAAAGGCCATGTACACCATCTCCCACGCCCGCCCCACCACCGTGGGACGGATGGAGCTCATTACCGGTGGCTGTCTGGAGTCGGCCAAAGCCGCGCTGGCGGCCGGGGAGAGCGCCGCGGATGCCATCATGGCGCACACCATCTGCGCCAACAACCGCCGCTACAACAAGGTGGGGGAAGTGGCCAAATATCTGGTGAATATGTTCCCCGACAACGGCACCGTCATGACCCAGTGCTTCTCCGAGACCATTCTTGGCCAGATGCTCAAGGAGTGCCGTAACCGGAACAAGACCATCCGGCTGTTTTGCCCCGAGACCCGTCCCTATTTTCAGGGCGCCCGGCTCACCGCCACCGTCTGCCGCGACATGGGCTTCGACGTGACGGTGATCACCGACAATATGCCCGCCTTCGTCATGCAGAAGGAGCACGTGGATGTGTTCACCTGCGCCGCCGACGCCATCTGCTGCGACGGGTATGTGGTCAACAAGGTGGGTACTTTCCAGATCGCCATTGCCGCCAAGTACATGGGTATCCCCATGTTCGTCTCCGGCATTCCCGACAAGGGGCATCCCTCCCATGAGGACGTGCGCATCGAGATGCGCGACCCCTCCTTTACGCTTCAGGCCATGGGCGTCAAAACGGCGGCGGACGGCGTTAAGGGCTATTACCCCGCCTTCGACATGACGCCGCCCAGCCTGGTGTCCGGCATCGTCACGGATCTGGGGATCTATTCCCCCTACGATCTGCACCGGTATCTGGAAAAGAGCCAGCTGGGCCCTTACGAAATGGTGGTTTGAAAGAGGTGCAAGATGAAAGATAAACAGAAAATACGGGAAGAAATGGTGGCGCTGTGCCTGGAGTCCTTTCATGAAGGACTGTTCACCGGCACCAGCGGCAACCTCAGCGTTTATTTGAAAGAAGAAGGGCTGATGCTCATCACTCCCACCAGCGTGCGTTACGACGTGATGCGCCCGGAGGACATCGTGCTGTGCGATCTGGAGGGGAATATCGCGGAGGGACATCTGAACCCCTCCTCCGAGTGGCGGATGCACGCCATCGTCTACAAAAACTACCCGGACACCGGCTCCGTGTTCCACACCCACTCCCCCTATGCCACCGCTTTTGCCGTGGTGCATAAGGCCATCCCCGCCACGCTCATCGAGACCCATTTCTTCCTGGGCGGCACAGTGGAGTGCGCGGCCTATGCCACCCCCGGCACTGACGGCGTGGGCCTCAACGCCGTTCCGGCCCTCAAGGGCAAGGGCGGCTGCCTGCTGGCCAACCACGGCGTGCTGGCCGTGGGGATGGATATGCAGCAGGCCAAGCTGCGGGCGGAGTATATCGAGGATTCCGCCAAGATCTATCAGTACGCCTGCGCGTTAGGTACACCGGTGGTACTGGATCAGCTTTAAGACAAACACATATCGCTGTAAGCCGCCGTGGGAGGACTTCCCACGGCGGCTTTTTGCGTTCATACATTGTTTACAGTATTGGTCAGAGAAAGTCAAAAACACCTGTTGACTTTTGAAAATGCCGTGGTATACTAAACGTCAGAAAGGTCAGAGAAAGTCAAATTTCAATTGACCAATGAAAACAGGAGGCATGCGGGATGGGAATTTCTGATTTGATCGCCGGGTTTATTCGCTCGGCGCTGGACGATGGGGACGGGGTGCTGGAGCTGCAGCGCAGTGACCTGGCCCAGCGGTTCAACTGTGTGCCAAGTCAGATCAATTACGTCATGTCCACCCGGTTTTCGCCGGAGCACGGCTATATTGTGGAAAGCCGCCGGGGCGGCGGCGGCTACATCCGCATCACGCGGGTGCAGGTGGACCGCCAGACGCTGCTGATGCACGTCATCAATTCCATCGGCGGCGAGTTGGAAGACGCCAGCGCCAGAGCCATTGTGGCCAATCTGGCCCAGTCTGAGGCACTGTCGGTGGAGGTGGCGCAGGCGCTTTTGTATGCCGTCAGCGACGGCGCGCTGCGCACGGTCCCCCGGGAACAGCGGGACGCGCTGCGGGCGGATATCGTCAAGCAGGTACTGATCCATTTTGTTTAAAAAATTTTTGTTTATGAAGCCCAAAAGGAGGCCATGATGATGAGATGTGAACATTGCGGAAAGCGGGAAGCCACTTTTTATTACAAGAGCAATATCAACGGACGCGTACAGGAGGTGCATTTGTGCCGGCAGTGCGCGGAGGAGCTGGGCTATGCCGGCGGCGTGATGAGCGGCAGAAATCTGTTTGACATGGATTTCTTTGGCGGCGATCTGATGCGGAGCTTTTTCCGGCCCATGCTGGGCGGCTTTGGCACCAATCTGCTGACGGAGTTTCCGTCGCCGGAAGAGGAGGCCCGCCCCGTGCGCGAAGAGAAGCCTGTCCGGGAGGAGAGCGGCGACCTGCTCTCCGGAAGCGAGCAGGAAGGCCTGCGCCTGCAGCGCCGGCGCAACGCGCTGGAAACGCAGCTCAAACAGGCGGTGGAAGAGGAAAACTACGAACAGGCGGCAAAGCTGCGGGATGAACTGCGGCAGCTGCCCCAGGCGTGATTGGCAGATACGCCGGATATTCTGAGACAAAGGAGCGAAGAAGCTTATGATGAACGAAAATAAATTTTCTCCCCGGGCCGAGGAAGCCCTGCGCCTGGCGCAGGAGTCGGCCGAGGAAATGGGCCATGGATACGTCGGCAGCGAGCATCTGCTGCTGGGACTGATGCAGGAAGAGGAGGGCATTGCCCACCGCGTCCTCACAGAGTTTGGTCTGACAGAAGAGATGATCCGCGGGATCATCTCCCGCAGCGTGGGCACCGGCATTACCGCCGCTCCTTCCCAGGGGCTGACACCCCGGGCCAAGAGCGTGGTGGAGTTGGCTGTGTCCGAGGCCATGCGCTCCGGCAGCGGCTATATCGGCACCGAGCATCTGCTGATGGGCCTTTTGCGGGAGGGCAACAACATGGGACTGCGGATTCTGCGCACCGTGGGCGTAGACCCCCGGAAGATGTACAGCAGCCTTGCCAAAAAGCTCAATGAGGCCCCCAAGATGTCCGGCACGGCCGGCGCGGGCGGCTCCATTCAAAGTGACGCCGCCAGAAAGAGCGGCGGCAAGACCCTGGCGGAATTTACCCGCGATCTGACAGATGCCGCCCGGGTCGGAAAGCTGGACCCGGTGATCGGCCGCGACAAGGAGATCCAGCGGGTGATCCAGATCCTCTCCCGCCGCACCAAGAACAACCCCGTACTCATCGGTGAGCCGGGCGTGGGCAAGACAGCCATCGCGGAAGGCCTGGCCCAGCGCATTGCCTCCGGCGACGTGCCGGAAGAACTGCTGGACAAACGCATCCTCTCGCTGGATCTGTCAGGCATGGTGGCCGGCACCAAGTACCGGGGAGAGTTTGAAGAGCGTATCAAAAACACGCTGGAAGAGGTGAAAAAGGCGGGCAACGTCATTCTCTTTATCGACGAGCTGCACACCATCGTGGGCGCCGGCTCCGCCGAGGGCGCTGTGGACGCCGCCAACATCATCAAGCCCGCTCTGGGCCGGGGCGAGATCCGGGTGGTGGGCGCCACCACACTGAACGAGTACAGACGCTATATTGAAAAGGACGCAGCGCTGGAGCGCCGGTTCCAGCCCGTCACCGTGGGCGAGCCCACAAAGGAGGCTACCATTAAGATCCTCCGGGGCCTGCGTGACAAGTACGAAGCGCACCACAAGCTGACCATCACCGACGAAGCCATTGATGCCGCCGTGGCACTGTCCAGCCGGTATATCAATGACCGGTTCCTGCCCGACAAAGCCATCGACCTGATGGACGAAGCGGCCTCCCGCGTCCGCATGGACGCCGAGTCCGCCTCTCCCGACCTGAAAGCGCTGGAGGAGAAGATCGCCGCGCTGCACCGGGAGAAGGAAGAGGCGGTCACCGCTCAGGATTTTGAAAAGGCCGCGCAGCTGCGTGACATTGAGAAGGACTATGAAGAGCAGGTGGACATCGAGCGGGAGAACTGGCGCAAGAACCTGGCGGTGAACCGCGGCAGCGTCAAGGCGGATGATATCGCCAAGGTGGTGTCCGGTTGGACCGGCATCCCCGTCACCCGCCTGACCGAGGGCGAGAGCCAGCGGCTTTTGAAGCTGGAAGAGGCCCTGCACCAGCGTGTGGTGGGCCAGGACGAGGCGGTGTCCGCCATCGCCAAGGCTATCCGCCGCAGCCGTGTGGGCCTGAAAGACCCCAAGCGGCCCATCGGCTCCTTCCTCTTCCTGGGCCCCACGGGCGTGGGCAAGACGGAACTGTGCAAGACTCTGGCCGAGGCCATGTTCGGCGATGAAAACGCCATGATCCGCATTGATATGTCCGAATACATGGAGCGGCATACCGTGTCCCGGCTGGTGGGTTCGCCTCCCGGCTATGTGGGCCACGAGGAAGGTGGCCAGCTTACCGAAAAGGTGCGCCGCAAGCCCTATTCCGTGGTGTTGTTCGATGAGATCGAAAAGGCCCATGAGGACGTATGGAACATCCTGCTTCAGATTCTGGAAGACGGCATTGTCACCGACTCCCAGGGACGCCGGGTGGACTTCAAGAATACCATCATCGTGATGACCTCCAACCTAGGCGCCCGGAACATTACCTCCCAGACCGGCAAGCTGGGCTTTGACGGCGGCGATAAGAATAACGATGAAGCCAAGCACTTTGCCCAGGTAAAGGAAGCGGTCATGGCCGAGGTGCGCCGCACCTTCCGCCCCGAATTTCTCAACCGGATTGACGAGACCATCGTGTTCCGCCCGCTGACGGAAGAGGATATCCGGCAGATCGCCAAGCGGATGCTGGATAATACCGCCCGGCGCATGGCACAGCAGGGCATTACCCTGGAGTCCACCGATGAAGCGGTGGCTGTGCTGGCCAAGGATGGCTTTGACCCGCAGTACGGCGCGAGACCGCTGCGCCGGGCCATCCAGAACGAGGTGGAGGACGCCGTGGCCGAGCAGATGCTGGAGGGCAAGATCCGTGCCGGTGACACAGCGCGCATCTGCCTGCAAGACGGCAAGGTGGCCATCGAAAAGTAAATCGTTTGCAACTGCCGCGGCTTTCGCCGCGGCAGTTTTCTGCGCCGATGGAAGCACCAAGGCGGCCGCTGCCGGAAATAACCGTTGTATTGCCTGACTCTTTCGGATATAATAAATTAATTAAGGGGAGACAGACGGGTTTTTATTCCGTCTGCCATGCAAAATGAGGACAAAATCCGGAAAAGGAAGAATGAGAGGAATTTGAATGAACGTAAACTGGAACGACCCCAACTTTGAAGGGTTTCCCCATCATGCCTTCGCACATAAAGAGCCGCGCAAACCCCGCAAGCCCGTGGGGAACGCCGCCACCCGCACGCTGATCAATCTGGCGGTGACGGTGGTATTCGGGCTGATCTATTTTTACTTTGCCCTGCCGCCGCTGAACTTCAAAGCGGAAGAGTTTTACACATTTATCTTTTTGTTGTGCCTGGTGTTCTGCATCTGCGCCATGATCACCTCCGGCTTTACCGGCAGCGGGGCCAAGGGGTATTTTGGCTTTGTCAAAAAGCAGTGCAAGATCCCGTTGTGGATCGTGCTGGGCCTGCTGGCGGTGGCGCTGGTAGGCGCGGCTACCTCCTGGGTGGTGTTCCGCGCCCATTCCTATCAGAAGCTGCTCACCGTGGAGGAGGGAAACTTCACCTCGGAGGTGGAGGAGATCTCCTACGATCAGATCCCCATGTTGGACGCCGCCTCCGCTTCTCTGCTGGGCAACCGCAAGCTGGGCGAACTGTCGGACATGGTGTCCCAGTTTGAAGTGGCCGACGACTATACCCAGATCAACTACAAGGGTCGGCCTGTCCGTGTCACCTCGCTGCGCTACGGCGATATTATCAAGTGGCTGGGCAACCGTCAGCAGGGCCTGCCCGCCTATCTTGTCATCGACATGGTGACGCAGAACGTGGAAGTGGTGCGCCTGGACAACGGCATCAAATACACCACCGCCGAGCATTTTGGCCGCAACCTCTACCGTGTGCTGCGGTTCAAGTATCCCACCTATCTTTTTGAAGCCCCCGCCTTCGAGATTGACGAAGAAGGCAATCCCTACTGGGTCTGCGCCCGGTACAGCAAGACCATCGGTCTCTTCGGCGGCAAGGATATCATTGGCGCCGTGCTGGTGAACGCCGTCACGGGAGAGAGCACCTATTACGACGTGGCCGACGTACCGGACTGGGTGGACCACGTCTATACCGCAGACCTCATCATGGCCCAGTACGACTACTACGGCAAGTATCACAACGGTTTCTGGAACTCTATTTTCGGTCAGCGTGACGTGAAGGTCACCACCCGGGGCTATAACTATATCGCTATCGGGGACGATGTGTATATGTATACCGGCATCACATCCGTCGTCAGCGACCAGTCCAACGTGGGCTTCATCCTCAGCAACCAGCGCACCAAGGAGACCAAGTTCTACACGGTGGCCGGCGCCGAGGAATACTCCGCCATGGACTCCGCCCAGGGCCAGGTGCAGCAGATGAAGTACACCGCCACCTTCCCGCTGCTGCTGAATATCGGCGAACAACCCACCTACTTCCTGGCGCTGAAGGACGCGGCGGGCCTTGTGAAGATGTACGCCATGGTCAACGTGGGTCAGTACCAGATCGTTGCCACCGGTTCCACCGTGGCGGAGTGCGAAAGCGCCTACCGGGTGATGCTGGCCAACAACAACCTCATTACCTCCGACAAGACCGAAATCGGCTCGGCAGAGCAAAAAGAGGTGTCGGGCGTCATCGCCGAGATCCGCTCCGCTGTGGTGGACGGCAACACCCGCTACTTTATCCGCCTGCAAGATGATAAGTTCTTTTATTCCATCAGTGCCGCCGACGATGAAAATGCGGTGATCCTCAATGTGGGCGACTATGTGACCGTCAGGGCCCGGACGGGCGATGGCAGCATTCTCTCCGCTGTTTCCGTCACCCCCGCGGCGCCGCCCCAGCAGGCACAATAAAAAAGCAAAGCACCGGTTGACTTTTTTTGGAAAAGCGTTAGTATAAAAACAGATTTCCATATTCAAAGGAGGCTTTTTATGAAATTTTCCAGCAAGGTACAAAAATGCGGTCTGTCCCCCATGCGCAAGTTTCATCCCTACGCAGTGGCGGCAGAGGCAAAGGGCCGTAAGATCTATCATCTGAACATCGGCCAGCCTGACATTGAAACGCCCAAGGCCTATTTTGAGGCCGTGCGCCGGTTTGACTTGCCTGTGCTGGAATACGCGCCTTCTGCCGGTATACCGGTACTGATCGACGCCATCCAGAAGTATTATGACAAGCTGGATATGCACTTTGACAAAAGTGAGATCCTCATCACCAGCGGCGGCTCCGAGGCGCTGCAGATCGTTTTGCAATGCATTCTGGACGACGGGGACGAGATATTGATCCCGGAACCCTTTTATCCCAACTACAACACCATGGTATGCACCTGCGGCGCGTCCATCCACCCAATTCCCACCTATCCCGAGGAAGGGTACCACTATGCCGACCGGAAAAAAGTGGAGGCGGGCATCAACGAACACACCCGCGCCATCATGTGCACCAACCCCGGCAACCCCACCGGTTCCGTGCTGACGCCCCAGGAGATGCGGATGCTGGTGGATGTGGCCAAGGAGCACGGCCTCTTCATCATCGGCGACGAGGCCTACCGTGAGTTCGTTTACGCCGGCGAGCCGCTGCAATCGCTGGGCGAGTTCGCCGACGCGGCGGAGAACGTGGTGGTCATCGACACCGTGTCCAAGCGGTTTTCCGCCTGCGGTGCGCGGGTGGGCTGCATCATCAGCCGGAACAAGGAATTGCTGAGTCAGGCCATGAAATACTGCCAGGCCCGTCTGTCCGTGGCCACGCTGGATCAGATCGCCTCCGCGGCGCTCTACGACGTGGGGCCGGAATACTTTGCCGCCGTGCGAGAGGAGTATAAACGCCGCCGTGATACGGTCATGAAGAAGCTCCAGGAGATCCCCGGCGTGATCTGCAAGTGCCCCAAAGGCGCCTTCTATATCATGGCGGCGCTGCCGGTGGACGATGCCGATACGTTCCAGAAATGGCTGCTGGAGGAGTTTGACAACAAGGGCGACACCGTAATGTTTGCCCCCGGCGAGCCGTTCTACGCCACCCCCGGCAAGGGCAAAAACGAGATCCGCATTGCTTATATTTTGAAGCAGGCGGATCTGGAACGGGCCATGGACCTGCTGGCGCTGGGCATCAAAAAGTACAACGAGACCCACTGAAAAGCTGGTTTGACAAAAAGAAGACGCCGTCGGCGTCTTCTTTTTTGCAGCGGGAAAAATATTGAAAAACAGCGAAAAAGCGCATAAACTATGGGTAAGACAGAAAAAGGAGAAATGGGTCATGTTTAAAGGCTACGATCAGCAATCCGTTGATTTTATGTGGGGCATCCGCTTCAACAATGAGAAGGAGTGGTTTCTGGCCCATAAAGAGGAATACCTTCAGCATTTGCGGCAGCCTACCAAGGAGTTGGGGGAAGAGATCTGGCGGGCCATGGCGGAAAAGTACCCGGACGACAACCTGGACCTCCATGTCTCCCGCATCTACCGAGATGCCCGGCGGCTCCACGGCCGCGGCCCCTATAAAGACCATCTATGGTTTTCTCTGCGGCCGGACAACCGCTGTGATGACTGGACGGGCCGCCCCACCTTTTATTTTGAGATCTCCCCAGAATATTACAGCTACGGCATGGGCTTCTGGAGCCCCAGCGCTTTGCTGATGGCCCATTTTCGCCGCCAGTTGGAACTGAATCCGGAGGGCTTTGCCGCGCTGGTGCGGGCCTTTGATTGCCAGAACGTCTTTGCACTGCGGGGCGCGGACTATGCCCGCAACAAAGGGGACCCCGGAGAGCTTTTGGCGCCCTGGTATCAGAAAAAGTCCGTTTCGCTGGAGTGTGAGCGGCCGCTGGATGAGGTGATCTTCAGCCACCGTCTGGCCGAAGATATTTTGGCGGGCTATGAAACGCTGATGCCTCTGTACCGGTATTTTAAAAATCTTTGTGATACCATGGCGTGAAGCCAATTTCTTGTTTCTTGAAAGGGGAGAAGGGGCCCGTTTTTTGGTACCCACCGAAAAAAATGGTCAAACAGCAAAATAGTTCTTTTATTGCGTCTTCTATATGTTACAATAAAGCAATGAAGAGAAGGAAAGGAGTGGGGCCGTACGATTACTTTTGACATCAATCAAATGCTGTACTCCCTGTCCAGCGCGCTAGATATGGTGGAAAAAGAACTGCTGGGTGTTACGACCAACCACTCCAAAAGGGTGGCGTATTTGTGCATTAAAATGGGCAAAACGCTTTCTTTTACAGACCGGCAGCTATCGGCACTGGCCTGCTGTGCCGTGATGCACGACAGCGCCTTGACGGAGTATCTGCACGATGAGCAGATGGGGCCCGGCGCTGTGCCGGATGGCCCCATTGACCACCGGACCCACTGCCTGGCCGGCGAGCGCAATGTGTCGGTGATCCCTATGGACCCGATTGTCAAGGATGCCGTTTTGTATCACCATGAGGAGGCGGGCGGCGGCGGCGCCTTTGGAAAGACCGCGGCGCAGACGCCCATGGCGGCGCAGCTGATCCATCTGGCCGACCAGCTGGATAGCGCGTATAATCTGTCGGCGGTAACGGAGGAAAAATGCGACCGGATCCACCTGTATGTGTGGAACGAAGCCGGCATGCTGTTTGCGCCCGAGGTGGCAGATCTTTTTGCCAAGTCCGTCTCACGGGAGGAACTCTTTTCTCTGCGGGACGACCATATCGACGAGATGCTGTTTTCTCAGATGCCCACGCTGTATCAGACACTCAGCGATGAGCAATTTGTCCGCCTGGCCGCGGTGTTTGCCCGCATCGTCGATTACAAGTCGCCCTTTATCAGGGCCCACAGTCTGGGCGTGGCCAACAAGGCGCGCTGCATGGCGGCGTATTACGGAATGGACGGTGAGATGCAGGCCAAGCTGTTTTTCGCCGGCGCTGTTCATGATGTGGGAAAGCTGGCCATTCAGAATGATATCCTGGAAAAACCGGATAAACTCACGGGAGATGAATATATCAAGATCCAGAACCACGCCTATGCCTCTTATGTGGTACTGCACCGAATTAGAGGGCTGGAGGATGTGGCGGCCTGGGCCTATCTCCACCACGAAAAGCTTGATGGCAGCGGCTATCCCTTCGGTTTCAAGGGCGATAAGCTCAACCGGGAGGAGCGGCTGCTGGCCTGCCTGGACATTTACCAGGCGTTGGTGGAATCCAGACCCTACAAAGAGGGAATGAACCATGAACAGGCGATACATATTTTGCGTGACATGGCCGCCTGCGGCAAGATCGATCCGGAGCTCACGGAGGATATCGCCCAGTGCTTTTCCTCCATGGCATAAAAGGGAGACGAAGAAGAACCGCGCCTGTGGAAGGACGCGGTTTTTTTAACGTCTGCGACAGAGAGAAAACAGAAAAAACGCCGCCGCGAACCATGTAGAGTTTGCGGTAGTGCGGCAAGTCCAAGCGATGAGAATGCCGGAGGGACTGCTTTGAAAATTTCCACAAATCAAAATTTCACGATTTCATAAGGATACATGGTAGAGAATTATCACAAGCGAACCATGCAGGCAACGATGTCAGCCGCCAGATACCGTACTTTCCATTTGGGATCCAGACAGCAGATTGTGACTGCCGCGGCGGAAAGCGCGCCGAAAATCAGCACTGAGACCATCAAAAGCTGACTGGCGGAAACGCCCGCCGCCCGCGCATCCCCGCGATTTTCTCAGTATCCCAGGCGCAAAAATCGGCTGCGTCGAACAGTTCAGCATCTGCGCGAGAATTTTCACATTGACTTCTTAGATCCCGACTTCCCGTAGAAGCTCCAAGGCTGCGGAGAGGAGCATTTCCTTTGTGACTTCTCTTTTGGCCGGCATACCAGCATCACCCCATACAATAAACTTATTTATCAATAAATGGGCTTCTTGTATGCCTGCTGCCGTCATTTTTCAATGGTAAAATTCCAACTTATCTATAACGCCGCCGATACACAAAAGAAAAGCCGGCGAATTTTCTGTCGAAATTCGCCGGCTTTTGGCAGGCCTGGTCAAAAAAGATATAAATCATTGCTGTACATTATGCTCATAATCTGCCAGATAAACAGGAATTTGTTCATTTGGCGCAATCTCCTCGGAATGCGATTGCATCAATTTGGAAAGAGATTCCTTCACGAATAAAGGTTGTTTCATATGCTTTTCGAGCTGGATAATTTCCATGGAATCGAGTCTTAATAATGTCTGCAAGATAGGACAAATCCGAGATGTCCTTAAAAAGACAGTCCATTTTGACGACAGCTTCCAATGTGAGCCCAACCAAGTTTAGCCTATTGCTCAGGACATCAAATGCCCCGTTGATCTGGCTCTCAATGGAGTGCCCCTCGTTTTTCATGCAATAACTGACAAAAATGAAATCCCCCGCCTCCACAATACCAGCATGCGCCCATTCCTCACTTATTTCGGTCCTTTTTATGCCATCCACTGTATTCCCTCCATCATCTTTCGATTTATCTGCCGGTATGATTATATAAATAATATGAATCAAGTATAGCACAAATTTACTACAGCATAAAATAAAAAATCCATGTGCGGGTTCAACCCCTGACACATGGATTTTTTTGTGGCAAGTCTGGTCATAAAAGATATGAGCTAAAATATGCCGCTGCATAATTATGTTTTAGGTCGCACAAGATAGTTCTCGTCGAATTTCAAATTTGTGTTTGTAAAATTCATGTTCGCCCTCTAAAAGAAAGTCCAATTGCCTTTTGATATATATATACCAAACATCATTTTCTTTCTTAAATCCAATGTAATGCATTTCTTTCAAATGCTTCATACAATCATCAATAACGCTCTTGTTATCGTGATCAGGCTGACCGTCATAAATTCCCTCGTAAACTACATTTTTAATTTTATAGCTGCTAACATCACTACTTCTGCATATACCATTTTCATTCTCGGAACATTTCTTATAAATGCTATAATATACTCTTACTACAAATTCTGTAAACTTGCCTGTCGGTTCTTTTCTTTGCTGCAAGAAATATTGCCGTTTACCTTCTATTTTTTCATCCGGCCATTTCATGATGGATTCATCCCCTGAAACTTAATTATATTATAGAAAAGACATAGGTACAAATGTAATAATGTATACGTGGGTGTAATCATGCTTTATCATAACTAAATAGCCCACTCAACCTCTTTTTTATCTACTAAAAAAGGTTTTAAGTAATTAGCTAGATATTTCTCGCAACAGTGCTTTTCAACAATAGCTTGCCCACCATATAACAAAAAGATTTCAACATCTTGTAAAGTATGCAAAATTAATGGAGCACCATATACTCTGGTACATGATTTGATTGCCATATATGGATTGACTTCACGTAGTTTCCTGAGTTCCTTTTTCCTTTTATCGTCAGTCCATCCTGCCCATTGTGTTTGCCCGCCAAGCATTTCTTTACCGTTATCATTTGTAAAAGAAAAAATCCAATAGTATGTATTTCCATCAATTGGGGACTGCTGTTTGCATAATATATATCGCTCATACATTGCTTTATACATAGTATTTGGAAGTGCGTTTTCTTCTATTGGTAAAGTTGACTTTCTAGCATCGTAGAGTCCTAATAAATAGTCAACAGAGACATCAAAAAAAGTTGATATAAGGATTAGATTGTGCACATCCGGTGTATATAAGTTGCGTTCAAACCGCTGTATAGATTTTAAGCTTATTTTCAGAACTTGAGCCAATTCGGCTTGTGTCATCTTTTTTGCAAGGCGTAATTGACGTATCCTCTCTCCAATCGTTCTCACCATAGTGTTTCTCCCTCTAGATTCGATTTGGACAATGACCTTATATCTACATATTATACTTTTTAATAAAAAATACAACAGACAATATTGTCTCGTAGATTGGCATAACACTCACAGGTTATTTTACAGGATGTTCTCTATTTGGGAAAGTCCGGACTCTTTTACAGGGTCACAGATAAAATCTGTTGCTGCCTAAAGATAATATCAAAGCTTCCTTCATGTCCGATCACAATGGATTCCACACGACTCCGTACAGTTTGCTCATCAAAACTTGGCATTTCCAACTCTCGGCACAGGAATTCTTTCACAGTCGCATCCGTGACTGTGAAAGAATTCTTGCAATCTGCTTTTCCATGCTCCACACGATTGGCAAAATGCCAGACAACCCCGCCGTTGGCGCGAGTGGTCCTGCGGTACGGGCTGCCGCGTTCTCCACAAATTAAAAGGCCACTAAGTATATTCGTTAAAACGTGTAACCACTAAACACCGTGCCTACTCGCTCGTTATCACTATCAATGGTGTCTTGCCGCCCGAATCTTTTATATACTTCTCCGTACTGGCGAGAAGCTCAAGCTGCTCATTGGACACTAAGGATTTTGAAACTCCCGGCTGCGCTATAGTTATCGTAAACTTCGGCTTTAGTAATCGTGACTTATCTGCAATGCCCATAAGTTTTGCCTCGTCCCCGACCATAATGCCGCTGTAGCCGTGTTTACGTTGGCGATTTCTTTCACGCTGTATAAGCTTTTCTATCATCGCCTCCTGATTCAGCCTACGCATGATTGATTTTTGTGCCTGTCCGCAAACTTCGTATAAATCTTTTACTCTTGCGCCTGGTCGACCAGTAGAGTATTTGCAGTGTACAAGATTTACAACGAGCTCATTACCTTCGATTTTTAACGCTACAATATCGGCGACTTCACCTGCGCCGTCGTCATCAATAATTATATCCCAGTCATCCAGCGTCTTTATATCTTCAATTACTCTGGCCTGAATACTTCTCGGGTTTCTTTCTCGCCCCTGAGATTCAACACTTAAGTCTGTGTTACTCCAATCGATAGTCTTAAGTAGTTCTTTGCGATAAGCCGGAGCATTTTCTTTGGGTACTATCAAAACCATTTCTGGTTCAATTACAGCTTCCTTATTTAGCAAAAGCCGAAGACCGTATTCATTCAGGAAATCAACAAACGGCACTTTCGATCTCGGCCTGACGTAAAAGGCCGTATCTCCGATACCGACAGCGGAAAAAAGCATCTTGCCCCGGTTCATAATTAATCGATATTGTGCTTCGGCACCATCGGGCAAGAATACGGTAAAAGGTATAGGCCCACTATTATTATAGTCGGTTACCGTAAGATCAATATCATTAAACGGAGCTACGGAATCTCCTATCTGAATCTGAGTGCTTTCACTGACATCGAGCCACGATTCAGTAGGCCACTCTAGACCGAGCACAACATAATCGGCGGGCCTAGTCTGTAGCGATTCTGGAACAATAAACCCATCCATTACATCGGCCGGATCAATGTTCGAATCATTGAGCTTAGCACCTATCGATTCCGCCCACGTCATCCAGTGCTTAATACTCATTGCCGCTTTGTGGCTCCATACGCGACCTCTCAATGACGCTCCCACGCTTAACCGCTCTCCGCTTTCGCTATCCAGACCATGGGCAAATATATTCGTTTGCGACTTATTCCGACGGGCCTCTTCATCCAGAGCCTCAATTACATCTGCACCCACTCTCAACTCAAATTTGCTATCCCTGTTTCTGGTGTCAAGAAGCCCAACATTGGTTGCGATTCGTCGATTCAACGATGCCATTGTTTTATAAACGCTAGCGCCCTTGAATAGTTCTACTGATTCGCCGCATAAAGCTTCTGCTAATTCATTGAAAACCCCTTCATTGTTCGATGAATTGATGTATAACATATGGTGCGTGGAGTCCCAATATGCAACAAATAGGCTATAATTGGTCTGAGCTATGCTCTTAACATCTCCCCATCTGACAGCTTCCACATCTTTAGTTATGAACCATGCTACATGTTCGGCGTGATTGATAGCGGGTGGATCAAGGAGCCTATCCTTATATAAATTCTCTATCTTTTCCGGATGCCATGATGTTGCTGGCGCTTTATATGCGACAGTGCTCATTTTCGGTGATAGGTTAACAATCGAGATGTCATCCGGCAAGTCGGAAAACGCTTGCTCAAACTCACTCATTTCCTGTTGTTCTTCAATAGCATCTGCCGATATATTGCGAATAACCTTATTCCAGTCTGAATCTTCCGAGTATAATTCACGAAGCCTAACATCTACATTGCGATGACCGCGGCCGACTACTGCAGTGGCGTCGCCTAGCCGCAGGCCACCCACGCGCGCAAAACGTCCTATAAACTGCAGAGTTACGCCAAGACTCCTATGCGGATCGTGGATCGCAGCAATTTTTAATGCCGGCAAATCGAAACCCTCACCCAACATATCGACGCATACCACGATTTTACTCTCCAGTTTTAATAACTGACTCAGCCTTTGTTTGCACGTTCTGGGTTTGAGGCCGCTATATAAAACTATTGGCTTAAGATCTGGCGCCAACTCCTCATATAACGGCAAAAGCTCGTCAGCTCGCTTTTTTGTTTGAACGCGTGCCATCAGTACATGATCGTAATCGTTTGACAGATCTTCTCTTAGTTTTTCAACTGCAGTTTTTGCTATTGCACGATCTATATCATTAAAGTCGACTACCGAAATATAGTTGATTTTAGAGAATACCCCAAGTTCTTGTGCGTCTTTCAGCGGAAAAGAATATATAATTTTCCCGCCCATGCGCTGGCCGTCTTCACGAAATGGCGTTGCGGTAAACTGGACAACCGGCTTACCAATAAAATTATCTCTTACTTCTTTCCACGTTTCTGCCGCTATATGGTGTGCCTCATCGACAAAAAGGTGGGTAAATTGTTCGAGGAAAACGGTGCGTATTACGGACTCGCTTTCATTCAATGCAGATGCCGTTGCGATGACTACATTACACGCTTTTGCAAATTCCTTTGCGCCAACCTTCGTTTTGAAACCATGCTCAACCTTTCCCACAATCGGCTTTTTAGCCGATGAGCCAACAACTCCGAAATCTTGCAAAACTCCATAAGACTCAAACTTTTGGGCAATCTGAGTACGCAAGGCATCAGATGGAACAATTACCAATAATCTTGGTATACGGTGCGCAGCGAATATAGACACCATAGTTTCGGTTTTGCCGGTACCTGTCGGCATAACTATTGTCACAGGTTCTTTGGTTGAAAGTGTCCAGTTGGCTGATACCGCATGCAAGGCACCAATTTGCGGTAACCTAAGCCCTTTTTCTGTAACAGTTTCTTGTTTATATGTAAATTGATTCACAAGTGAATCAATTACACCAGAGGCAGATGATTGTTCCGGATGATTAAACCACTCGCTATTATTTATTTGAAAGACCGGATTGGTCGAATAATCAGCTTTTAAAAAAGGCTCTTGAGGAAGCTGGCCCTCATTACGATTGAGTAACCGATAGCGTTTTTCACTGTTAAATTTAACGTAATTGTTTTCTCCAGCGCTTTCAAAGGTAACAATCCCGTCCGGCTCAACAAGTTGCATAGCGCTATTACCATCAACTGTATACGCCTTCGCATAAAGTGAAGGTACTCTATTTTCTGCTGATCCAGGCATAAATTACCCCCCTCAAATTAACAATCCAAATGTATTTTATATCATTTTTCCGTCCTCATGCAAAACCAATCTAGTGCCGGAATAAAGGGTTCAAGCATAGAAAAAGATATTAGTAATTGCACAGCATGCTATATCAGAACGGCATAATTATAGAGTAGCTTATCTGTTATGATTCATCCAAATCAACTAGTGTAACTGGAATCTCAAAGCCTGCCATTTTATACTGGAACAACCTCTTTAGATTTCCATCGCAAGTGGAAAAGAAAAACTGTTGAATCGCTGTATTTTCTTTTTTCTCGGTTAATTGGTACTTGATAAGGTCAATAAATGAAACCAGATTAATATCATCCATACTGTTTGTAATATCATCTACAAAGTAACAATGGAAACTACCTATGTCTTTTCTTAGAAATGCATTACCCAATAAATACGATAACATAAACGCTCCCAACTGTCCGTCGCTAATAATATTCAAAATCGGGTTTTTATTTTGATCTGTAAAAGTCAGCTTTGCTTCTGTCTCTCTAGCGTTGTTTCCTTCCAATTGAAATCCATCAAGGGTGGTATGTTTAACCAATTTACTAAAAACGTAAAACAAATAAGGAGCTACACTTTTTACCTCGTCAACTTTCAATTGATTCAATTTCTGCCGAAGTGCACCTGCTCGCTCTTTTACAAGGTTTTGCAGAGTGGTCTTTTCTTGAATCTGTTTATCAAAAACACTATTTTGCTTTCGTTTATCGACAAGTTCCTTTGTGATCTCCTCCAAATGATGATTTCCTTTTCGTAATCTCAGGGAGACAATTTTTTCTCTTAAGTCTATTTCAGCAAACACAAATGGCTTAGGAGCTTTTTGTGCCAACTGAGAAATAACTGTTTGCGCTGTTTCAGGTATAGAAGTAACCTGCTCAACGTCTGCATAACCAAGAAATTTGAGCATGTCTTTAATTTTTTGTTCCTGCTTTTGAATCAAGATTGCATCTATTCCGAAAAATCCATCTTGTGTTTCAAGTGTAGTGAGGTCGACGAACGATTCTGGAACCAAATTTAGCGCCACAACTTGTGTGAAGAATAATGATGTATTTTCGATAATTTTCTGGTCTGCTCCGAGTTCATCGTTCAAACTTTTTTTCGATATTTCCAGGGCATCTTTAAGGTCCTTATACAAACGGTTCTGACAGTCTTCCCATGATTGTTTTTCTCTTATAGCTTGTTGCTGCAAGGCCAGTTTTCTGGCATCATGCGCTTTCACATACTTTTCAGCCTCTAACGCTAGTTGCTCAATCGGTTCAGAGGTGAAAGGTTCTTCAGCACCGCATAGTGGACATTTTTTATTTTCCTTACGGTAGCTATCAATCTTTGTCCGTAAATTTACCAACCGTGAAAACGCGGTTAGTAATTCATCACCTTTTTTGCAATCATCAAAGGTAGATTCTGTAGTATGCCATGTACTATTCAGATTACAATATTCTGTCCAGCGTATTTCCCACATGTCTGATGTTAATTTTGTATTTTTCAATTCTGAGACAACTTTACCAACCTGCTCCAAAGTTTGAGGAGTAAGGTTTTGGAGTTGTTCAACAACCTTCTTTTTTTGCTCCTCCAAAATTCGTAGTGTATTAGGCTCATATAACTTTTTTCGAATTGCCTGCTGAATATCTGCCTTATGTGTTTCAAATTGCTCCTTTACGACTAGCTTGCGGCGTAAAAGCACAAGGTCGGTTAGCCAACCTGAGACTGTAAGATATCCCCCAGCAATAAGTGATTCAAGCTGTGCTTGTTGTTCCTCAGGCTTTAACTTATCGACGTCAAGTTGTTCGTCCTGATAACTAACATGTTGCGTATAAGCAGGGATTTGTGCAGCTTCTTTGAGATTTTGTTGCTCTTGTTCCAGCTGTACAAGTTTTTCTTCAGACGTTTTCGTTTCCTGCAAAGTTGCTATTTGAGTTTCAAGTTGCAACTGTATCTGCTCTAAATTAGTAAGGACTCGATTCGCTTCGGAATGTTCAAGCGTAAAGTCCTCAAATTCCTCTGTCATTTCCTTACGACTTTTACAGCGAAAATCTTCTGTTTTTTGCAAATCACAAATAAAATACTTATAAAAGAAATCGGCAAATGACCGATTACCAGAATCAAAACATTGGGCAAGCCATTTCTTCGCTATCTCTTCATCAAGAGTTTCTCCATTTTTAATAATTGAAAAAAATGAATTGTCTGCGCCTAATTCATTTTTTGTTGCAGTTCTATGAAGAACTGATTCCACACCGTTTTCGTCAATTGTTAAACTTACCCATGTTTCTTCAGCTCTTTTACAGTCTTTATTTCGTAACAGACCAAGACTGTGCCCTGCTCGATGATCACTCTTACTACGAATTTCAAATGGCTTATTTAAATGTTGGACATTTCCTGTTAGGCACCATTCTATCGCATCTACAATGGATGTTTTACCCTTACCATTGCCTCCGGTTATTAAAATCAATGGTGTGACTTCTCCGGTTTCTGTAATGAATGTAAATTCTCTATCATGATATATGCGAAACATATGTATATGGAGCGCTTTAATCTTTACCATTACTTAGCCACTCCTTTACGGATATTAGGTCTTTCTCTGAAAACGATCTTTCTGGCGAATATGTTTCATACAGACATGCAAGATTATCGCGTGTAGGTAGCATCTGCTCTAACTCAGATTCAGAATCTGCTGTTCTCGTAGGCTTTGTTAGTTGGTCAAAATAAAAAGGTAGCATAGGACGTTCTGACTCTATCACATCACCGTTTTCAATTGTAACAAATAGCTTCCGAGAAATGTCCGTACTCTTTTCTCCTGATGCAGCAGCGTTACTATGCGCTGTCACGGAGGTAGAAAGTAATATTTGCATAACGTTATATTTAAGAAGGTATAATGATTGTCGTTCTTGACCGGGTAAGATGCCGAAATTCAAAAAACTCAAAATTCTTTCATCCCACGCTCGACATAAGGCATTAAGGTTTTTCTGCTGCTTGTCTCTGACATCTATAACAAGTAATAATTCACATGGAATTCCGGATTTATTGCAAAGCAGATAAATCTCTTTTAATTCTTCAGGTACTGTCCCATCGTCATTACAGAATTCATCTATAATAAGTTTCTTTTCCCCATTGATATCTTTTTGAATGAGTGGCTGATAGCCACTTTTAGTGAAATAGACACGCCACGCTTCTTCAAATTGTTCGCTCATTTCTTTCCTCCTTTGCATTTATCAGAAAAAATGCAATCCGTACAATCTTCAACTATTGCCCATTGTCCTTCATCGATACCAATGCACTCCATGCACTCTACCGCAAATTTTTCAGGCGAAATTGATGTAACGTCCAATTTTTCTGGAGCAATGCGTGCGACATCTATTGAATAATCACCATATCCACGTGCTGGGCTTCTGAGATACCATTTTTGAGGTCGATCATTCCACGCACGTACTCGCCTCTGAATATAAAGCAACTTCTTGTTTGGGCGTGCACTAATAGAGCTCATAATAATACTACGCTTCGACCAATCTTTTTGATCTCGAAAAGAAAACGCAATATAATTTCTGATCTCTGGAAGTAGACACTCTTGGAAATCATTCTGTTTCAAGTCCATCTTTATTTTCCATACATGAAAATAGAATGTTTTTATATTCTCTTTGCATGTAAATAACGTTTGACGCAAGCTTTGTGATCGATCTCCGCTGTTGGGAATATTAAGGTCGGTGCTAACAGTATTCAATAATCGAATAACATCCAGATGACTATTCATATTATTTTTTAGCCATTCATCCGTCGAGGAGTAAAGTTGAGCTAGCCGTATACGATTATCAGGCGGCAACTGTTCATCAGCCAGTTCACAGTACGCCTCATCTGCGAAGCTACGTATTATAATATTAAATGGCGGTTCAGAAGCTAGCTCTTGTTCTATTTTTGTCAAAAAATCTTTTCGTGTTATCTTACGATATTTCAACAGTTCCTGATTGTCATTTGGTTGGTTTGGTTCATTATAGCGGTCCTGAATCAGTTTGGTTGCTAAAGCAATCAGAAGTTCTTGCCTATCAGTGGTATCTTCAATTGGACAACAATCTGTTTCAAAAATGGTATCTAGTTTCATTCCCAGCGTTTTTCGGTAACATCCGATACTTTCCTTGACTTCTTCCATTTGGTACATGCTGAGAAATTGTTTTAAATCTTTTGGTTCATAGAAAGACGCAAACAATTTATTTTCACGTTCTTCTTTGTTGCATGCCCCAATACAGTCAAGCACTAACGCCTTTTTTTCAGCGGCGGTTCCTTGAAAACATTTTTGTCCAGTAGGAAGATTCAAATACCCCTTTGATGTTGTTTCATCTGGCACAGTTGCCGGGTTGGCATGAAACCCTAGAACCGGTGCGATACTCCCATCATAACCATACTTCCGCAATTTTATATATTGATAATAGAGTTCTCGAGTGATTTCTTTAATGCCCAGTGTTGCTCCTGGCGTATATTTGGATTGTATAATACGTATACCTTTACTCGTTATCGCACATATATCTTCGATATATTCAGAGCAAATAAATTCCGTTTCTTTCTTGGTAAGCTCGTCAACAGCAAGTAGATCCTGAAATAAAAAGCCACGGATTCCTGGTGCCGCATCCCTTCTTACTTCACCGATATGCATTTCAGGCAAATAATTTTCTACATTTTCAACCGACAATTTACCCACTTCTTTTCAATAACTCGCGGTTTGATATACACCTACTAGAATAATGCTCTTTAAATATGCCGTAGGGTAAGTAGGAACTCAAATTTTCTTTATTGTAACATAAAGCAACCTGAATTTACAGATATTTGAACTAAAATATTATCTTCATTTCCATATTTTCTACATTATTTTTGGATCGCTGAAATTTTATGCGCTGAACGTCCTCAAACAGATCTGTTAAAACTATGGCAGGATGATGATTTTCAATAAACACGCGGTCGATTTTACCTTGATTTTTTACCTGATAACCATCTTCGCTCATTGTCTTCTGAAGCAGAACGCTCCCAACGTATTTCTCGTTGGACAGCAGCTTAGAAATTGCTTCACGGTTCCATTTTCCCTTGCCTGTGGGAGAGGGGATCCCACGCATCTCTAATTGGTTCGCAATTTCGCCGAAGCTTGCTCCATTACGGTAGCTCTCAAAAATCCACTGCACAATTTCGGCCTCTTCCTGATTGATCATGAGAGAACCGTCAGCAGTGCGGTCATATCCATAGCACTTACGGTCCGCCATTTTAGAGGTACCATCGAGAAATCCTTGGCGAAGAGCCTCTTTGATTTTATTACTTTTATCGCCTGTAGTCATTACTCAGCACTCCTTTTATAAAATGAGATGAAATAGAAAAAGCCACGATGGATTTTCCATCGTGACTAAAATGATGTAATGTGGGTTCAAGTCCGGCCAGTTGCAAGTCGCTGTCTTTTATTTGTCACTATTGCTGTAAAACAGATATCTAAATATAGAAAAAGTTGACAGATTTCAGACCGAAATCTGTCAACTTATCTTGGTGCCGGTGGCGGGGGTCGAACCCGCACGGTGTCGCCACCACGGGATTTTGAGTCCCGCACGTCTGCCAATTCCATCACACCGGCCTGTCATGTAGCAATCATTATATCGTATCTGTTTTTCAAATTCAAGAATAATTTTTGGCTTTTTCACTTTTTCCAGGGAAAGGCCGCCTTTTCCCGCCAAAAGAGGACTACCCAAGAAAAGTTTTTTGTGGTATCATAAAATCGATAGATTATAACCGGGAGGATCAGACATGAAGCAGCCATTCCGTCAAATTGGGGTTGTGTGCGCGGCGCTGTGCGCGGCGCTTCTTTTAAGCGGCTGCCTTTTTGACTCTTCTGTGGAAGAACTTTACACACTGCCTCAGCTGCCCAGTGAGTATACGGAGCTGGAGGGGCAGATCAACAATATTTTATCCGCCGGTATGGAGTACGCGGCGCCCACCGGCGGTCGCAACATCCAGTCTGTGCAGATGGCGGATCTGGACAATGACGGCACGGAGGAGGCCATTGCCTTTTTTCGCAAACCCACGGACGAAAAGCCTTTGAAGGTATACATTTTCAAGGCGGAGGAGGACGGCTATCACCCCCTGTGCGTGATCGAAAGCAGCGGCACCGCCATCAACAGCATCTATTACCGCGACCTCAACGGCGACGGCCGCATGGAAGTGGTGGTGGGCTGGAAAATCAGCTCGGACGTGCAGTCGGTGGCCGTCTACAACGTGAGCTCGCAGCCGAAACAGTTAATGCGCAGCACTTACAGCCGCTACACCATGATGGACATTGACCAGGACAACGCCATGGAGCTGACGGTGTTCCGCACGGACAGCGAGGGCAGCAGCGTGGCGGAATGCTACGGCTGGAACCAGGACACCATTTCCATCAAATACAGCTGCAAGCTGTCGGTGACCATGGCGGAGCTCAGCAGCGGCAGCGTGGTTTCGGGCTATATCGACGAGGCCACCCGGGCGCTGTTCGTTACCGGCGTTTCCGATGCCAAGGAGGCCATTACGGACATTTTGGTCTACAAACCAGGCAGCGGCCTTGTGAATGTGGCGCTGGACAGCCGGACGGGGCTTTCCCGGGTGGTATACCGCGACCTGGCCATCAAGCCCCAGGATATCAACGGAGACGGCTTTATCGAGGTGCCGTGTCCCGGCCCTGTTGTGCGGGACACGGAGGACAGCGGCCGCCTTGTGATCTGGCAGGGATATGATACCTCCGGCGCATTCAAAGAGGTGGAGACCACCTATCACGACAAGATCTCCGGCTGGTATTTTGCGCTGCCCAACGACTGGAAAAACCGTTTCAGCGCCGTTCCCTCGGAAAGCGGCCCCAATGAAAACGCGGTGACGTTCTATGTGGACGGCAGCCCGGTGATGGCCATTTATACCATCACCGGCGAAAACCGGGAAAACCGTGCCGCCCGGGGCAACCGCGTGATCCTCAAGCGGCAGACGGCCGCTATCTACGCCGGGGAACTGCTTGGCGCCGGCAGCACCATGAGCGCTGCCACCATGAAACAAGGTTTTCATCTGATCGTCAGCGAATGGTCCACGGTGGAAAACTGAAAGGAGGCCCAACAATGAAAAAAGTATTGGTTCTGGAGGATGAATCCAGTATTCGCAGTTTTATTGTCATCAATCTGCGCCGCGCCGGCTATGACGTGGTGGAGGCGGAGTCCGGCGAAGAAGCGCTGGAAAAGCTAAAAGACCAGCCAGATGTGCGCGTGGCGCTGCTGGACATTATGCTCCCCGGTATCGACGGGTTTGAAGTCTGCCGCCGCATTCGGGTGACCAACTCCCATATTGGCATTATCATGCTCACGGCCCGCTCCCAGGAGATGGATAAGATCACGGGCCTTATGACGGGCGCGGACGACTATGTGACAAAGCCCTTCTCCCCCGCGGAGTTGACGGCCCGGGTGGATGCGCTGATGCGGCGCAGCGGCGGCGGAGAGGAACGCTCCGGCGAGATCCGGCAGGACCCTTTCCTGCTGAACACGCGCAACCGCACACTGGAGAAAAACGGCCAGCGGGTGAAGCTGACCCAGGTGGAGTACGCCATCATCAAGATGTTTATGGAAAACCCAGGGAAGGCCCTGTCACGGGAGGAAGTTTTGGATCTGGTCTGGGGCCGGGATTATTTTGGAGAACTGAAGATCGTGGACGTGAACATTCGCCGTCTGCGTTTGAAAATCGAGGACAACGCCACCAACCCCACCTATATCACTACGGTGTGGGGCTACGGCTACAAGTGGGGCTTTTGATGCATGAGTAAAGTCAGTAAAGAAGGCGCGCTGATGAAAGAAAAGCTGAAAGTGCGAGGCCTTCGGCAGCGGTGGATGGTCAACAGTATCGGCCCTATTCTGCTGTGTCTGATCCTCACCGCCGTGCTGATCTCGGCGGGTATCGCCAGCAGCTTTTACAACAGCGCCCAAAATACACTGGTGACCAAAGCGAAAACGGGCGCCGACTATTTCAATACCTATACCATGGGCAGTTACAGCGAGTATTTCCGCACGGCCACCCTTTACACGGAGACCTTTGAGGACAGCGACAAGATCGAGTTGCAATTCATCAACGGCTCCGGCAAGATTGAGGTGTCCACCCGCGGCCTGACGGCGGGCACATCTCCCGGCACGTCGGATATCTCCCACGCGCTGGAAAGCGGCGAAATGGGGATCTACAGCGGCAAGGACCCGGCCACGGGGCAGCAGATCCTGTCTGTGGCCAGCCCCTTGAAGTTCAACGGTTCTGTGGTGGGTGTCATGCGCTATGTCACGGCCACCCGCAACATTGACCGCCAGATCCTCTTCAGCGTGCTGGTCATCATCGGCATCAGCCTTTTGGTGGGCGTGCTGATCTTTGTATCCAATTTAATCTTCATCGGGAACGTGGTGGCGCCGGTGGCGGTGGTGACGGAGGCGGCCAAGCGCATTTCCAAAGGCAGCTACGGCGTCCAGATCGAAAACAAGTACAGCGACGAGATGGGCGAGCTGGTGGACAACATCAACAATATGTCCCTGAAAATCAGCCAGAGTGAAAAGATGCAGACAGAGTTCATCTCCTCTGTGTCCCATGAGCTTCGCACCCCGCTGACAGCCATCAACGGCTGGGGCGAGACCCTGGTCAGCGACGAAAGCGGGGATATCGCCCAGCTGCGCCGGGGCATCGGCATCATATTGAAGGAGTCCCGGCGCCTCACCAACATGGTGGAGGAGCTGCTGGAATTTTCCAAAATGCAGGACGGGCGCTTCACGCTGCAAGTGGAGGAGCTGGATTTGCAGGCGGAGTTTGAAGACGCCGTCTATACCTACCGGGAGCTGTTCCGGCAAGACGGCATTACATTGGAGTACGAGTGCTCCGAAGAAGCCATGGAGCCCATTCCCGGCGACCCGGAGCGGCTCAAGCAGGTATTCTGCAACGTGCTGGACAACGCCGCCAAGCACGGCGGCGCCGGCAAGCGCATCACCGCCACACTGACAGAAGAGGACGAATATCAGGTCATCCGCATCCGGGACTACGGCCCCGGCATCCCGGAAAGCGAACTGCCCTTTGTAAAGCAGAAATTTTATAAGGGTTCGTCCAAGGCCCGCGGCAGCGGCATCGGCCTTGCGGTGTGCGACGAGATCGTGCGCCTGCACAACGGCAACTTTACCATCGGCAACGCCGAGGGCGGCGGTACGGTGGTGACAATCTCTCTGCCCATAGGCAAATAATAATGGAACACTTGTTGCATTCCTGGTGAGAATGTGATATGCTCTTTTTTGAGGAAGGATTGAATCAATGGCACAAGAAGAAAAAAGATCCTGCAATTTTCGCACCTCCATTGGCGGACAGGCACTGATCGAAGGCATTTTGATGCGCGGTCCGGAGAAACAGGCCATCGTGGTTCGTTCGCCGGAGGGTCTGGTGACAAAGGTGGAGGAGCTGACGCTGATCCGGGACAAGTACCCCGTTTTGGGCTGGCCCATCATCCGGGGCGCCGTCACCTTTTTGGACTCTATCGTCAAGGGCGTCAAGGCGCTGATGTTTTCGGCGGATTATTTTCCCGATGATGAAGCGGCTCAGCCCTCCAAATTCGACCTGTGGGTGGAACGTCATTTTACGGCGGAAAAGGCCCAGAGTCTGGTTTTATGGCTGTCGGTGTTTTTGTCGCTGGGACTGACGCTGGTGCTGTTTGTGCTTTTGCCCACCTTTGTGGCGGGACTGGTGGATCCGTATATCAACAGCGTGGTGGTCCACAATCTGGTGGAGGGTGTTTTGAAGATCGCCATTTTTGTGGCGTATCTGGTGTTTTGCTCCAAGCAAAAGGATATCAAGCGGGTGTTTTCCTACCACGGGGCGGAGCATAAGACCATCTTCTGCTATGAAGCGGGTCTGCCGCTGACAGTGGAAAATGCCCGGATCCAGCCCAAGCACCATCCCCGCTGCGGTACCAGCTTTTTGTTTGTGGTCATCATCGTCTCCATTCTCATCTCCAGCGTTGTGTTCAGCTTTGTGGACTGGCGGAACCTGTGGGTGCGGGTGGCGATGCATCTGCTGCTGCTGGTGCCGGTGGTGGGCATTACCTATGAGTTCAACCGCTATGTGGGGCGGCATGATAATCCGGTGACCAATTTTCTGGCGAGGCCCGGTATGTGGCTGCAAAATTTTACCACTAATGAGCCGGACGACTCTATGCTGGAGGTGGCCATCGAGGCGCTGACGCTGGTGCTGCCCGAGGAAAAGGGTAAGGACGCGTGGTGAGAGAGCATGGCCATTACATATAACAATCTCTATCTGGATATTCGCCAGATATTCAAAGAATTGGGGATGGAGGCCTCCACGCTTGAGGCCCGGGAGCTGGTGTGCTACGCCGCCGGAAAGACCCGCCAGCAGCTGATTCGGGACGGACATCTGTATGTGCCCGAGGAGGTGGAGCACCAGGCCCGGTCTCTGGTGCAGCGCCACCTGGCCGGAGAGCCGGTGGCCTATCTCATTGGCGAATGGGAGTTTTACGGTCTGCCGCTGGATATTTCCGAAAGCGTGCTGATCCCTCGCAGCGATACCGAGGTGCTGGTGGAACGGGCGCTGCCCGGTCTTCAGGCGCTGGAAAACTGCCGGATACTGGATCTTTGCGCCGGCAGCGGCTGCATTGGTCTGGCGCTGGCACACCATGTGCCCCAGGCGCGGGTGGTGCTGGGCGAACTGTCGGAGGGCGCGCTGCGCATCTGCCGCCAGAACATCCGGCGCAGCAATCTGGGCGGGCGCGTGTCGGCACTGCGGATCGACGCCCTGGAAAAGCCGGCCCGGTCGCTGGGAGAGTTTGACTGCATCGTTTGCAATCCCCCCTATATTCCCCACGACGACATTCCGGGACTGGACGTGTCTGTCCGGGACTATGAACCGCATATGGCACTGGACGGCGGCGCTGACGGTCTGGACTTTTACCGCTCGGTCTGTACCCAGTGGCGGGACGCGCTGGCCGAGAACGGCAGGCTGTTTTTTGAGGTGGGTATCGGTCAGGCCGACCGAGTGGAGCATCTGATGATGCACAGCGGCTTCGGTGATCTGGACGTGGTGTCCGATACCGCGGGGATTCCACGTGTGGTCTGCGGTCGTGTGTATCACGAGATTTAAAAGGCCGCCTTTTGGGACAGAACTTTTGGTATTATGTATCTGTGGCGGGGCGCGGAGAGAAGCACCCGCGCCGATCGAATTGTATATGGTGGGCGTGAGGCCGCAAAGCCGCCGCCTGTATCAAAAGAGGAGGATCATTTTTATGGCAGTAAAAAAAGACAGCGTGCCCACCGCGGCTCCCGCTTCTGATAAAAAGCGGGCCATTGAAACGGCCATGCAGCAGATTGAAAAGATGTATGGCAAGGGCTCCATTATGCGCTATGGCGACGGGATGGAGGTCAACGTGGAGGCGATCCCCACGGGTTCCTTGTCGCTGGATCTGGCCCTGGGTGTGGGCGGTGTGCCCAAAGGGCGCATCATTGAGATCTATGGGCCCGAATCTTCCGGTAAGACCACGCTGGCGCTGCACATTCTGGCACAGGCCCAGAAGAAAGGCGGCGAAGTGGCGTTTGTGGACGCGGAGCACGCTCTGGAGCCGGCCTATGCCAGGGCCTTGGGCGTCAATATTGAGGACATGCTGATCTCCCAGCCGGATACCGGCGAGCAGGCGCTGGAGATCACCGAAGCGCTGGTGCGTTCCGGCGCCATCGACGTGGTGGTGGTGGACTCCGTGGCGGCGCTGGTGCCCCGGGCGGAGATCGAGGGCGAAATGGGCGACAGCTTTGTGGGTCTGCAGGCCCGCCTTATGAGCCAGGCCCTCCGCAAGCTCACCGGTGCCATCAACAAGACCAACTGCATTGTCATCTTTATCAACCAGCTGCGTGAAAAAGTGGGCGTGATGTACGGTAACCCCGAAGTGACCACCGGCGGCCGGGCGCTGAAATTCTATGCCAGCGTCCGTATCGACGTGCGCCGCATTGAAACACTGAAAAACGGCAGCGAGATGATCGGCAACCGCACTCGCGCCAAGGTGGTGAAGAACAAGGTGGCGCCCCCCTTCCGGGAGGCGGAGTTCGACATCATGTACGGCGAGGGCATCTCCCGGGAAGGCGAGCTGCTGGACCTGGCGGTGAAGCTGGATCTGGTGCAGAAGAGCGGCTCTTGGTTCAACATGGGCGAAGTGCGCCTGGGCCAGGGTCGTGACGCGGCCAAGCAGTATTTTAAGGATCATCCGGAAGAGGCGGACAAGCTGGACGAGGATGTGCGCCGGGATTTCCACAAGCTGATGAGCAACCAGTCCAAGATCGCCGCCCGCGCCGCGGGCCGCGCGGTGGATGTGTCGGCCGATGACTTCAACGACAGCGATGAAGATTGAGAAAATCGAACCGTCAAAGCATAAGCAGGGGCGCGTGCTGGTGTTTCTGGAGGAGGGTACCCTCCTCCGGATCACCGAGCAGGAGCTCCTGCGTTTTGATTTGCGCCCGGGTATGGACTTATCCGCGGCAGATGTGGTACAATTAAAAAAATCCGGCGGCGCGTCGGAAGCCCGGGCCAAAGGGGCGGAGATGATCGGCCGCCAGATGCTCTCCAAGAAGGAACTCACCGGCCGCCTGGTGAAAAAAGGGGCGGAGGAGAAGGATGCCCGGGACGCTGCCGACTGGCTGGAGGATCTGGGTGCCGTGAACGATGCCGCCTATGCCGCGGCGCTGGCCCGCCGCTGTGCCGCCGGTGGGTACGGCAGGCTGCGCTTGCGGGAAGAGCTGCGCCGCCGGGGCGTACCGGAGGCGCTGTGGGACCAGGCTTTTGCCCTCTTGCCGCCGGCGGAGGAAGCTGTGGCGGTCCTTGTGGCGAAGAAGTACCGGGGCGGCAGCGACCCAAAAGCCGTGAAACGGCTGAGCGAGAGTTTAATGCGCCGGGGCTTTACCTGGCAGGAGATTCGCCCGGTGCTGCGGCGCCTGACGGATGAAATTGACGAAACATAAGGAGAACGGATACGGTGGGAACAACAGTTGCGTTTATATCCCTTGGCTGCGCCAAGAATCTGGTGAATACGGAGCAGATGATGGCCCTGTGCCGTCAGGCGGGATTTGCTGTGAGGGAGGAGCCGGACAGCTCTGACGTGACGGTCATCAACACCTGCGGCTTTATCGACTCCGCCAAACAGGAGGCCATCGACACCATTTTGTCGGTGGCGGAGCAGAAGGCGGCCGGCCGGGTGAAGAAAATTTTGGTGACGGGGTGCCTTTCTCAGCGCTATCAAAAGGAAATTTTGAGGGAACTGCCGGAGGTGGACGGCATTCTCGGGACCGGCAGCTACGGGAAGATCGTGGAGGCGGTGCAGGAGGTGCTCTCCGGCGGCAGCCCCTTCTACTTTGACAGCATCCATGCCGATATCGACGAGTTTGACCGGGTGCTGACCACGCCCCGGTATTATGCCTATCTCCGCATCGCGGAGGGCTGCGACAATCACTGTGCCTATTGCGTCATTCCCTCCCTTCGGGGCAAATACCGCAGCCGTACCATGGAGCACGTGCTCTCAGAGGCTCGAAAGCTGGAACAGGGGGGGGTCAGGGAGATCATTGTCATCGCCCAGGACATTACCCGCTATGGCATTGACCTGTACGGGGAACGCAAGCTCTCAGCTCTTTTGCAGGAGCTTTGCCGCATGAACTTCCACTGGATCCGCCTGCACTATCTTTATCCCGATGAGATTACGGACGAACTTATTGACGAGATCGCCAAAGAACCCAAGATTCTCAAGTATCTGGATATTCCCATCCAGCACTGCAACGACCGGGTACTTTCGGCCATGAACCGCCGGGGCGACAAGGAATATCTGCTGGCGCTGTTCCGGAAGCTCCGGGAGAAGATTCCCGGACTGGTGCTGCGCACCAGTCTGATTGCCGGACTGCCCGGTGAGGACGAGGCGGCTTTTGAGGAGCTGTGCGGCTTTTTGCAGGAGGTGCGCATCGAGCGCACCGGCGTGTTCCCCTACTCCCCGGAGGAGGGAACGCCTGCGGCCTTGATGGAGCGGGTGGACAGCGCCGAGGCGGAGCGCCGGGCGGAGCTGGTGGTGGATGTGCAGTCCCGGATTATGGACGCATACAACGAAAGCGTTCAGGGAAAGATCAGGGAAGTGCTGTGTACCGGCTGGGACGGTCAGGCCATGCGCTATACCGGCCGCAGCTATGCCGAATCTCCCGATATCGACGGCCGCATTTACTTTACCGCCTCGCGGGATGTGAGCGAGGGCGAATTTGTGCCCGTGCGCATTACGGGCAGCATGGACGGTGAACTCACCGGCGAACTGTGGGAGGACTGAAACATGACAACAGCCAATAAGCTGACAATGATGCGCATGGCGCTGATTCCGGTGTTTCTGGTGGTGCTGTACTGGGGCTTTCCCGGCAGCCGTTACTGGGCGCTGGGCATTTACGCCGTGGCCTGTCTCACGGATTTTGTGGACGGTTATATTGCCCGGCATTATAACCAGGTGACGGATTTTGGCAAGTTTATGGACCCGCTGGCGGATAAAATGCTGGTGATGGCAGCGCTGTGCTGGTTTGTGGAGTGCGGCGGCATGGCCGGCTGGGTGCTGGCGGTGGTGCTGTTCCGGGAGTTTGCGGTGTCGGGTATGCGCATGGTGGCCGTGGAACAGGGACGGGTCATTGCTGCGGCCTGGTCCGGCAAGATCAAAACCTTCAGCACCATGGTGTGTATCTGCCTGATGCTGCTGGGTATCCCTCAGTGGCTGAACCTCACCTGCCAGGCGGTGATCCTGGTGACCACGGTGTATTCCGGCACCGAGTACTTTGTGAAGAACCGAGATGTGATCAAATCGGCTTGACAGAGGGTAAAAAAGCTGATATCATAAACCATAATTCAATAGTGCGAGGATCGGAAAGAGTAATCCAGCGGCGCTGAAAAGAGAGAGACCGTCACCGGCTGAAAGCGGTTTTGCAGCAAGGGGGAAGAAAGTGCATCCGGGAGCGCGGGGGATGAAGAAGCCCTCCGACCGGCCGTCGTTACAGGCCTTTTGAGTGATAAAAGAGAGTGGAACCGCGATGAACGCCTCTCATGTTTCTGATGGAACATGAGAGGCGTTTTTTATTATTTTTCAAAAATTTCGCACAGCAAATTCGCACAGCAAAGGAGTGTATGTATATGTATCTGTATAATTCCGCCACCCATAAAAAAGAGGAGTTCAAGACCAACCATCCCGACATTCTGAAGATGTACACCTGCGGCCCCACGGTGTATCACTTTGCCCACATCGGCAACCTGCGGTCCTACATCATGGAGGACGTGCTGGAGAAGTACCTGCGGTATGTGGGGTATAACGTCAAGCGCGTCATGAACATCACCGACGTGGGGCACCTTACCTCCGACGCCGACGCGGGCGAGGACAAGATGCTCAAAGGCGCCCGCCGGGAGCACAAGACGGTCATGGAGATCGCTCAGTTCTACACAGACGCCTTCTTTGACGACTGCAAGAAGCTGAACATTAAGACTCCCGACGTGGTGGAACCCGCCACCCACTGCATCGACGAGTATATCACCATTATCACCCGTCTGCTGGAGAAGGGCTACGCCTACCAGGCCGGCGGCAACGTGTATTTTGACACCTCCAAGCTGGATAAATACTATATCTTCAACGAACACAACGAAGAAGACCTAGCGGTGGGCGTCCGCGAGGGCGTGGAGGAGGATACCAACAAGCGCAACAAGAACGACTTCGTCCTCTGGTTCACCAAGTCCAAGTTTGAAGATCAGGCGCTGAAATGGGACTCCCCCTGGGGCGTGGGCTATCCCGGCTGGCACATTGAGTGCTCCGGCATCTCCATGAAGCACCTGGGCGAGGATCTGGACATCCACTGCGGCGGTATCGACAACGCCTTCCCCCACCACACCAACGAGATCGCCCAGAGCGAATCCTTCCTTGGCCATCACTGGTGCAACTGGTGGTTTCATGTGCTGCACCTCAACACCAACGACGGAAAGATGTCCAAATCCAAGGGCGAATTTCTCACCGCCTCGCTGCTGGAGCAAAAGGGCTATGATCTCATGGCCTATCGCTTCTTCTGCCTCCAGTCCCATTACCGTAAGATTCTGGTGTTCTCGTACGAAAATCTGGACAACGCGGCCCTGGCTTACAGCAAGCTGATCGCCAAGATCGCCGCGCTGAAAGAAGAACCCGCCGACGCGCTGGATGACGAGATGATCAGCCAGATGCAAAGCAAGTTTCGCTCCGCTCTTGACAACGACCTCAACACCTCTTTGGCCATCACCGTCCTTTACGACGTGCTCAAGGCCAAGACCAACGACAAGACCAAGCTGTTTATTCTCTCCGACTTTGACAAGGTGCTGAGCCTTGATCTGCTGGCGGCAGCGGATAAAAAGCGTACCGAGCAGGCGGCCGCCTCCACTGTGGGCGGCTTTACCGTGATCTCTGAATCCGGTGAGCAAGACTCGGCTGTGGAGAAAAAGATCCGTGCCCGGGCTGACGCCAAGAAGGCCAAAGATTTTGCCGCGGCCGACTGTATTCGTGATGAGCTCAAGGCCATGGGCGTGGAAGTCGCCGACGTGGCCGGCGGCGCTAAGTGGAAACGAGTCTGATGTCCGTGGGCGGCTTCTACCGCCGTATATCGCAGTTAAGCGCCCGATGCCGCCATTGACAAAAACGGTCGAAACAGGTAATATAATAGAGAAAATGCACAATATCATGAAAGCCTGGTGGCGGGATGGACATTAATCAGGCGGTGGCTGAGAACATACACCGCATTCGGAAAACAGAAAAGCTGAGCATGGACCGGGCGGCGGAGCTGTCGGGTGTTTCCAAAAGCATGTGGGGCCAGATCGAAAGGGGCGGGGTCAACCCCACCATTTCGGTCCTGCAAAAGATTGCGGAGGGACTGCGTGTCCCGCTGTCGGAGCTGATCGTCCATGACGAAGCCCCCGCGGTCTGCGTATACCGGACGCTGGAAACCGGCAGCGTTCGTCTCTATGGCGGTAAGGTCATCCGCTATCCCCTTTTCCCGCTGGACGACTATGCCAGGTGCGAAAGCAGTCAGCTGGATATTTTTATCAGCGGCGGCTATGAGTCCCAGGATCATATTCCCGGCTCCCAGATCTATCTGACGGTGCTTTCCGGAACACTGGAGGTACAGGTGGGAGAGGACGCCTGGGTGCTGGAGGGGCGGGACAGCGTCCGTCTGGCGGGTGAACTGTCCTGGCGGTGCCGGAACGTGGGCAACACCACCGTCCACCTCATCGAGCGTGTTTATTATTCCAAAAGACAATAAAGCAGCAGCGGGTCCGCAAAATGCG